>Ga0156359_115_pt1 | contig 46430 bp, 43 predicted proteins | sample RifOxyA1_FD_108004 | JGI IMG/M metagenome (GOLD analysis project Ga0156359, IMG submission 108004) | Bdellovibrionales bacterium RIFOXYA1_FULL_36_14 | reverse complement strand
AACATTGCTCATTCCAATATCATTAAAAATTTAAAAGTGGGACAGGCCGTATTACTAAGGCAGTACCCTGCTAAAATTGATCTGGTGAATATTAAATATATTGATCCAGAAATTTTAGAAAACAATGTTAACAACTTGGAAAAGTGGGGATATATCCCGCAATTAAAAATGCCAAGTAAAGTTGATGAAAATAACAAAAGCGATATTTTGGAATAGGGAGCAGTATGGAACGATTATTATTGCCCGTAGGTGCATATGAAAGTATTTTGGCCCAGATTGGTAAATGGAAAGTAATCAGCCTAAAAGAATTGTGTAACATTATGGCAAAGCAAGTTGGGTATAAGGGACTAGCAAAACAAATTACCAGACTTGAAAAACAAGGATTTATTTCGAGTTTCTTTTCATACGACAATAACAAATATATTTATCTTACAAACAAAGGCAGGAACCTTTCACCAAGTGGAGTGAATTATTGTCGATCAGAAGAAAACTTAAATCATGATTTAAAATGCAGCATGGTTTTAAGGGAACTACTGAACTTTGAAAATTTTACCGACGGGGAAATGTTAGGGGAAAAAACCGATAGCCTTTCACCTGATGCTAAAATCTTGGCAAAGAAAAATCATACAGAATATGTTTTGGCCTTGGAGCTTGAGTTAAATCAAAAGTCGAAAGACCGGATAAAGGAAAAGTTTAAAAAGTACAGCTCCTATGAAACCTATTCGTATGTCCTATATGTCTTTCAAAAACCTGAAGTAATGAATGCCTATACTAAGATCTTACAGGGTATGACTGAGATGGTTCAAAAGAAAATTATTCTTCTTTTGGATGCCAAGCTTTCAAATTTTAACTTTGATTTTAGATCGGCGGTTTGTTTTTTTAGAGGGGAACTTAGAAATTTTGAAAGTATATTTGGATAAAGTTTGTTTTTTAAAATGGAGAACGCGTGGAGAAAACTGGAGAATGCAAAACTCGCCCCTGCTTGAATTTGTCTTTAAATTCGGGCCTTTATTTGATCGCGTTTTTTGACTATCCCCCTCCCACCAGTGTGATGGGTATAGTCAAAAAGACGCTGATAAAGGCAGAAGTAAAAAAAAATAGCAGGGGCGAGTTGAAAAAATTAAGTAAGTAAGGAGTGAGTAAATGATGATTAATGAAGATAAAAAAAGTTTGTTAGATGGATTAGTTAAGGATGTAAAGGAAGAAAAAAAGAAAAGTCGAAAGTCAAAAAATGATAAGGATGGATTCAAAATAAACAAGGAGCAGACGAGATTTATAGTGGATCAGGGAAGTAATGTGGAAGGCCTTGGAAAGATCTTTGAACAACTTGAGAAAGCAAATAATAAAGAGTACGGCAGAAAAATTTCATTTAAAGACCTCGCTGTTTACGGGATCACTAAAATTAAGCCAAGGGATATTGAGAAGATCCAAGAGTCTAGTATGACCAAAATGGAAAAGGTTGAGCGTGTATTTAATGCATACAAGTCAAGGATCGGCGAAGGGGTCACGCTTGAAAAATTGGGGGCCCAAAAATTAAATATTGCCTTGCTGGTTTAATTAAATTTTAGCTGGGAGGATTTTAGATGAGGTTGAGGGCGCAATTGATTGGATTTTCACACGTTTAATGAGGGAGGAATTATGAAAAATAGTTCAATGAATCTTGAATACCTGTCACTGACAAAGTATATTACGTCATCCAATTGCATGCAGTTGGAACAGCTCTTTGACAATTTATTATGGGATGTAAAGCAAGTTGCAAAATATCTAAAGTGTTCCGTGGGACATATTTATAACTTGAAGACGAGACAGAAAATACCTTACAGAAAAAAACAAGGAAAATTGAGATTTATTCCATCTGAGATTATTAATTGGATCGAAGAAGGAGAATCGACAGATGGAAAAATATACTAGGAAAAATAAAAAGGAAAAGCGATATACGCCGATTGAAAAAGGAATACGTTTTGATAACATTTTAAAAAAGTATAATGTGTATAAACGTATAAAAGGTGTTTATTGTGATACCTATTTGGACAACATTAGAGAGTGTCGCTTGTGGCGACAAACCTATGTTCCGAGTGAGTTGAAGAATCCGATTACGAAGGATTTTGATCCTGATAATAATGCGCTTATCACTTTTGATGAGGCATGGGATATTTATAAAAAAAATTATCTTGCTTCAGATGTGGCGGTAGCTACTTATAATTACAAAATGAAAAGAGAGCGGATTTTTAAATATCTTATGCTTTTCAGGATGAGGGATATTACACCGAAAGTTATAACGGAGTTTATTCGTTTTGAGAAAGAGAAGTGGAATGAAGATACCCCGAAAAACCGGCGATGTAATTTTAATCATGAATTGAAAGTACTTAAGGCGTTTTTTAACTGGTGGAAGGAAGAATCAGAGGACACTCACTTTCAAAATCCAGTTTTAAATAAACATAGAAAAATTGGAATTATTTGTGAAACTCCATATCGGGAAAAGAAGATGGATAGAACAGAGCTTCTTCAATTCTTTAATGCTTTAGGAGAAAAAACACTTTGGCAGGATTTGGCCTATTTTCAGTTTTACATTGCGGGAAGAATTCAAGAAGCAGCAGCGATTCAAGTTGAGAGGATTGATTTAAGGAGAAAGGAATTATTAATCAAGGAAGTTGCCGTTTGGGGAGATAATAAGAAATTGTTAATGATAAAATCTCTTCCTAAAAACAATAAGCCGGAACCTGTATTTTTAAATGATACTTTGCTTGAAATTGCAATTCGTCGTATTGAGTGTGCATCACCAATTGAATTTAAGGGACAAGTTTATAATCTTATTTTTAATATAGATGGTAAGCCTCTTAGTTATCGACAGATTCAGTATCATTACAATAAGGCCTTACAAAAATGTGGTCTTCATAAAAAATTTAGTGGGACACATATCATGAGGCACTCGATGGGAACGATTACAAGATCGGTTACAGGTAATCTAGATTCTGCGCAAGCGGTGACTAGACATAAGGATACTAAAATAGCGCAACAGTATTCGCAGTTGGATTACGAGCTACAAAAAAAAGCGTCTAATGATGTGGAAGATTACATGAGTTGCACAACTTTAGATGAAAAAGGGCAGAGTCCAGTTCCAAAACTCAGGTTACTTTAGTTGTGCAGAGTTGTGCAGTTAGAATTTTTGCCTTTAATATCAACAAGTTAAGTGTTAATGGCGGTGCCATCTGGACTCGAACCAGAGACCTACTGATTAGAAGTCAGTTGCGCTATCCAACTGCGCTATGGCACCGTAAAAACAAATGCTTGAGAGTATTTCTAGCTTTGGATTTGATCACGTGAATTTATTCTGAAATTGGAGCGTTGTCAAGTTATCAAGTAATTAATATCATTGGTTAATTATAATCGTAATACTAGGGATTTAGGTGGGGTATGAAGTATTTTTTATTGCTGAGTTTGCTGGGATTTAATCTTTTTGCAAACGAAAAATATGATCAATTCATTATTGATTACCCATCTGCTCAGTATGAGCTAAGTGCTGATGAAAAAAATAGCCCAGAGTTTTTGTGTGACTTAAAACTAATATATGTCCCGACTAGATATTTGGAAGAGGGTTTTAGATCTATCAATGGAATTGTGTTTAAAAATATGCCGGATAATGCCGTTGCATATTATAATCGACTGAATAAAAAAATATATTTTGCTTTTGATATGCAAGACCCGATTACCAAAAAACTAAAAAGGGTTCAGGATATGACTCTTGATAATTTAGCCACTGTCTTCCACGAAGTATGGCATGCATACTTTTATAATGTGGCAAAAACGGGAAGAAATACGCTGTATAAAAATTGGTTAAAGGGAGCTAATTCGATTTATCCCGATCATGGACTTAAGTTTCATGATGAAGCCTATGCCCATTTTGTGGAAAAGGTTTTACAGTTGTATGTTTTAATTCACAGGACCTTTGAAAATAAAACTCCTGAAATCCGTGAACGCCTGAGACAGTCAGCACCTCTATTGAGAATGTATGAGGGCTCGTTTAGCGAAAACATTTTTGGTTACTATGTGAATATTTTAAGGCAGACAATTTATACGGATGTCAATTTGCCTGAATCTGATAGAACGAATATTTTACAAAATCTCTTTGATAATGTCTTAAAGACAGGATATCTAGAAGCCTATGCGGAAAACCGGTTTTTAAATAAAGGACACCATGATTAAGGCCAGAGTTTATCGATCATCCCAGCGGGAATTTGAATGTAAAGTAATTGATACTGGTGAGATGGTATTGGCTACGGCAATGGGAAAATTACTCAAGGGAAAGGATCATCAAATTGTGGTGGGTGATTTTGTGACACTGGAAGAAACCAACGAAGAATCGAAATATACCATCACTGAGATTGATAAACGCTATGGAGAAGTTTTTCGGGTGATTGTTAGAGAAGCTTCTAAAAAAGTTACTGCCAGCAATATCGATCTTTTAATCATAACGACTTCCGTTTCCGAACCAGTTTATAAGAGAGGAATAATTGACCGGTTTCTGGTTAGGGCCTTTCAATGGAATATAAAACCTCTTATTGTGTTTAATAAAATGGATGAATATGATCCGCAAACTTTCGATATAAAATTTGAGCAGGATCGCTTGAACATTCTCGGAATTAAATCCTATGAAATGTCGGCCATCGATGACTCTTATGAAAAAAAATATTTAGGTCTTGGAAAGCAGGAACTGGTCAGTGAACTTGAGGGAAAGACGGCACTTTTTCTTGGGCAATCAGGAGTTGGTAAGAGCCAGATCATAACTAGTTTGAGTAATAAAAAATTCGAACTTAAAACCGGTGGGGTTGGAAGATGGGGTAAAGGTACACATACTACCAGCTGGTCTGAAATCATTGATCTAGAAAAATTTCTCGTAGTGGATTCGCCAGGTGTGCGCTCACTTTCGCTGGAAGATTTGCCCTGTGAGGACTTCATCAGTTATTTTCCTGATCTGGTGGATATGTCAGTACAATGTAAGTTTCAAAATTGTTCTCATATGGAAAATGCTAAAGGTTGTGCATTCAGGGAAAATCTTGACCCTGATAAATATAGTGATGCTCTGGCCTTATCAAGACTTGATTCTTTTATCAGAATTTATGATGAGTTATCTCAAACGCCTGAGTGGGCCAATCGAATTACCGGAAAGAGAAATTAAAAAACACGTATCATCCGACTGAAGCAGTCAACTAAAGATAATATTTCTCATTTATTAACAATCTTTCTTTTTTAGACGATAAGGCACCATGGCCTTCAAGCCAAGGAGAAATACATGCCTAAGAAAGTTCTTGATTTTGTTCAAAAGAGGAAAGAGTCCGTGGAAAAAAAGAGACGAAGTTTTGAAAGAATCATGTTTCAAAATCTAATGGGCGTATACACAGCTTTGGACCAAGATGGGCTTATTTATCCTATAGGACTTGTTGATATATCCAAGGATGGCTGCTTGTTTGAAGTGGCCGCTGACCAAAGTAAGGAAAAAAAACTGGCAAAAGGTACAGAGTTTACACTGCGACTTTATTTTACCAATAAGTCTTATATCCCTGCTATTGTTAAGATCAGATATTGCCAAGAGTATATTGCAGAAGATGGTCAATTATATTTACGTTATGGTGCAGAGTTTGATAAATCCACATCTTCCTATCTCGCGCTAGGGTCTTTTATAGAATTCCTTTATAATTTCGCCGAAAATTCTGTTATTGATCATGGAGATGTCAAAGCATTCTTCTTATGATAGATTTTCAAAATGCAGTTTGGTTATATTTTTTTGATAATTATTCTTTGTCTTTTTTTTAATTCTTGCACCCTTGGTTCCAAGGGTACTGACGATCTGAAAAAAAACTTAGATCAGTATTATCAAAGTTCAGGAGTGGTTCATTATTTTTTATCAGAACTACCAGACTGGGCCAATTATTCGGAAACTGGGAATTGTTTAAGGAGTATCAGAGTAAAGTACGTCCATATGAAGAACATGATGGAAAGTTTTAATTTAAATTATCATCAACTTATTCATTTCCAATATCAGTTTAATAAAGATTATCAAATGCTCAGCCAATTCTATGAGAATAAAAATTTATTTCTAAAAAACGAAGAAAGTCTTTTTTATGATGTACTGGATAAGATTAAATCAGGCATCTACGCTTTTTTGAAACCTAAATTTGAAAGAGTTAATTTGATTTGGATAGACCCGCTAATAAGTAGTGCTGATTTTGACCAGCAATTGGTAAAAGTTTTTGCCAGACCTGAGATGCTACTTGGACATCCGGTGGTAATCAGTATGTGTAAAGATTATCATACCATTTCAGAAGTTTTGAAAAAAACCAAACTTGATAAATATGATGTTCGAATCATACCAGCTGAAATGTTTAGTATTTTTTTGGAAGATGGGAGTCGAGATTTTTCGTTTTCAGTTAATTTAAATGGAATGTTTACTACTGAGCAAAAACTATATTTATACACCCCCAAGAAAGTTGCTCCCAAAGAAATTATTGGCAATTTTAAATTAGAACAATTATAGGAGATGAAAGATGGCTAAAAATGATTATAAGGAAGAATTAGATCACGTCAGTGCTGTATTTAACACCAGTTTAGGTGAGTTTGAAACTGAACTTTATGTAAAGGAATGTCCAGAAACTGTTTGGAATTTTATTAATTTGGCAGAAGGCAGACAAGAAACCAAAAAACAAGGACCATTTTATGATTCACTTATTTTTCATAGGGTCATTGAAAATTTTATGATTCAAGGTGGATGCCCACTTGGTCGAGGAAATGGTGGTCCTGGTTATCAATTCAAAGATGAGTTTCACCCCAAGTTAAAACATAGTTGCGAAGGAATTTTATCCATGGCAAACGCAGGTCCGGGTACTAATGGATCTCAATTTTTTATAACCTTGGCTCCCACTCCACATCTGGATAATCACCATAGCGTTTTTGGAAAAGTCATAAGAGGTATGGAGGTAGTCAGATCAATTGGTAAAACCGAAACTGATCATCAGGATAAACCGATACAAGCCGTGGTGATTAATAAAGTAACTATAAAAAGAGCGTAAAAAAAGGGCCATATATTGGCCCTTTTTTATTTTAAAGCTAATTATTAAATACTACTCAGATTTTGTTTCGCCTTCAACTGGAGCAGCGGTAGCAGCAGCAGCGCCTTCTTCACCTTCAACAGCAACTGGTTGAGCAACTTTTTCAGCTTTTGGTGGGGTACATGTACAGATCACTTTATCCATATCATCTTCATGGAATTCAACACCTGCTATTTGTGGAATATCTCTTACGTGTTTACCTGCACTAAGGACGAGGTCACTTACGTCAATGGTTACAAATTCCGGGATATTCATTGGAAGTGCGATGACTTCAATTTTATCCATTTGGTGAACCAAAATTCCACCTTCTTTTTCACCAATGGGGTGACCAACAAAATGAATTGGCACAGATACCTTGGTTTTTTCATTCATTTTAATTCTATGAAAAGCAACGTGAATTGGCCTTCTGGTTACTGGGTGTCTTTGAACAGTATCTATGTTTACAAGGTATTGAGTACCATCAAATTGAATTTGAAAAATTTTATGTCCAGTCTTTAAACCTTTAGCAAGAAGTGATTCTTTGATTGCAATTGGAATAGATTCTTCTTTTTCTCCAAACAATACACAAGGAATAATTCCCTTTTCTCGAAGTTTGATAGCGTTAATATCTGACGGCTTTCTTTCCGCCTCTAAAATGTCGTGCTTCATGGCCTATCCTTTTTTTTAAACGTTTTGCTGGCCATAATAGCTAAAGAGATGGTTTTACGCAAATACTTTATGACTGAAATATAAGACGCAGTGAGTCTGCCAAATAACCTACACTAATGGGGTTAAAGAAAGTTGTAAGATAGGTAAGTCATTAAGTTAAAGTAAGCACCACTTACATCCCTGGTATTTTCTTGTTTTATGGTAAAAGGTTTATGGAAGTGACCCATAAATCCCATACCTAGGTCAGGGTTTAGTTTTAAATCAATCCCTGTCCCTACATGAATTCCAGCAGTAGCTTTTGAGTCAGTTACTACACCATCATCATGCATTGCTTTGGGATAGTAAAAGCCAAGTCCTCCGAGTGTAAAAAGATTAAGTGAATCTTTTTCGTAAAATTTATATTTAATACCAATATTAAAGGAAGGGAGTTTTAGCCATTCGTTGTCTCTTTCGTGTTCTGAATAATGAAAATTTGCTGTAAAATCAAATTGACTGGAAGCAATATAGGTATAAAAAACCTCATAACCCATGGCGTTATCACCAGTCTTATAAAAGTCACCCATAAGGTGGGTTTGTCCAAGTGCTGTAGAAATCCAGTGTCTATTTTTAAAACTGCCATAATTATCACTACTGGGCAGATCACTTTCTACGGTACTGGCGGTTTCTCTTGAGGTAAGAGATCGGATGGAAGGCTTGGAAAATGAATTGGAAGTAACAAAAATTAAAAAAAAGAGGAGAAAAATCATTTTTCTCATAGAATATTACCTCACTCGTAATGCAGTAATTACTAATATTATAAGTGAGCTTTGATTTTATCACCAGAGATATCTTTAGAAGCTTATTAGCCAAGAATAGTTGATGCTTGGCTATGTAATAGTTGTTCAATTGACAAATGTTGTTGACCAAAAGTAGCTACTTTGATTAATTCATTTCTTTTACAGAATTAAGATGTGAAAAAGAAAAAGAACCATAGAAATTTAAAAAGGAGATAAGCATGAAAAGCTTTTTGTTATTGTCCATGATTTTTTGTTTTGCTACTAATCTTTGGGCAAACACCCAAGAAATAGCGGTGAATTTATATGCTCAAAGAGCTGACGATGTTGAAAATGCCCTTCGAGCTGCCCAGATCTACTCAGACTTGGCGAAAGTTGCTCCAGATTTAATGACGAGAGCGGACCTCCTTTATAGGGAGAGTGAAGCAAGATATTATTACGGCACAAATCTTAAAGGTTATTGGCCAATAGAAATTTCTGATGTGACTGAAGTGCCAGATGAATATAAAAAAGAAAGAATGGACATTCATAAGCAAGCCTACGAAATTTTAGTGCCGGTTATGAATGAATTAAAAGCCATGCCTCAATCGGCTGAGCGTGATGATTTACTAGCAAAGGTTATTTTCTTTTATGGGGCAAACCTTGGGAAGTGGGGAGAAAATAATGGCCCGGTGGCTTCTCTTGGACAGTGGGGAACTTTAAAAGGCGCCATGGAAGAAATTAAGGATTTAAATAAAGTTGAAATTGAAGCGTATGGATCATATAGAATTATCGGTCGGGGATTTTACAAACTTGCTTCACTTCCTGGTTTTGGATATAAAAAAGCAGTTACTTATTTAAAAAGGGCCTATGAAGGTTCACTAAATGAGGAAAAAACAACTTCAATTCATGGATTGAATGTTTTGTTTTATGCCGAAGCGCTGGTTAAGGTGGATGAGACGGCTTTGGCAAAAGCAATTCTAGAGAATTTTCTGAGTGTTAATGCAGAAACACTTCATCCTGATAGAATTCCTGAAACTAAAGGCGAACAGGAATTTGCTAAGAAATTATTAGAGACTCTTTAATTAAAAATTTCAAGGCAGGGACTTTAAGTTCCCTGCTTTGGTTCATGGTGGGTTTATGAAGGTATTCCGATGGTTGGTTACAACTGCTTTTGCATGTACGTCTTTTTATTTGCAGGCAGGAGATTTGAAAGCGCCGGTTGATTTTCCCAGTGCCAAGACACTTCCAAAAGGAGTGCGAAATCTAAGATTCAAAGAGGCTTGGGTTCAAGGTACGCAGATGTATGATAATAGTGGATCGAAAGTTTCTCTTGGAAATAAAATTGATTCCGCTATTACCGTAGAAAAAATTATTGATGGGGAAAGCGATCCCGACAAACAGGCTGTGTTGGCAGGATATCTTCACGGTAGTGGTTATGAAGATAGTGACGAACTTGGCCAGGTTTCCGGCGAAGTGAATGTGGCAGCTAATGTTTATGCTCCAATTGTGGCCTACGGTTTTACCAATAAATTAACGGTTGCCGTGGCCGTACCTATCATTCAGTCAAAAACCAGTGTAGATACAGGATATAGTTCTAATCAAGCGATTTATACACTTAAACAAAAACTAGAAAGTCAGGGCAATCTTCAAGATAGCGAAGAACTCGTAAGGAATATTAATAGGCCAGTTGATAAAAAGCTGGAAGATTATGGTTATCAACCCATGGAGGATGAATCCAAAACTGAAATGGGTGATATCAAATTGGTTTCTAAGTATAAATTACAAGAACAATATTTTTATACCTTGTCACTGCTTGGGGAAATTACCCTTCCAACGGGAAAAGAAGTTTCGATTGATAAGGCATTTGGTGTTCCTAGTGGAGATGGTCAGACTGACGTTGGGTTGGGGCTTGCTTTTGATTATGATTTAACTGATAAACTAAATTTTTCTGAAAGTGTTGGATTCATTGTTCAATTACCAGATAAAACCGACAAACGTATTCCTCGACGTGCAGACACTTCACTTACTCCTGATAAGGAAGAGAATATTAATCGCAATCTCGGCGATATTCTCTATGCCAATCTAGCTTCTTCATATAATTTATTTTATGGTTTTTATGCGAGAGGTGGGTATTCATTTCAGTATAAGGGAAGAGATAGTTTTGCTGGAAATAGGTATCAAGACTATCGATATAATTGGATGGAAGTAAACACCGAACAAAATATGCATTCCCTTATCGGAGGGCTAAGCTTTTCTTCAGTACAGCTTTATCAACAAAAAAGGGCCATCATCCCCCTAGAAGCCAATCTAACGTATTCAGCAGTTTTAACTGGTAAAAATGTGGTGAGTGATGCGCTAATTGCTTTTGAAGCAGTATTATATTTTTAAGGATTTATATGAAAAACGTTATGATGCTCATAATTCTGTTTACCATGTCGAGCTTAGTTTCTTGTAGCAATAAACTTAAATCGGCGAATGCTTATAAGAACCCTATAATTGATCAAGATGACAACCAAGCTCTATTAGCGCTCATGCAAACTAGAGGTAAATATAGTGAGAAAACTTCTTCGGTAGTCATTTTTCACTGGCCTTCAATTATTGATTGGGAGACCGATTATTTTAATACTTCTATGGATCTTCAAACTCAAATGTCTAGACAAGTTGAAGGGGTGACCTATTATAGTGAAAGACATGATGACACTGATAAAGAAATCTATGAAATCGGGAAACAATTAGGGCCATGGGAAAGAAATAATTGTGATGATTATCTCGAGATTGATGAAGATGGCATTCCTCAAATATGCGTTGAGATGTGGGATATAGTGGCAGCTTTAAATGATAGACAAACAAAATTAACAGCAATCAAATCGGAGCAAATAAATACTATTCGAAGGTTGCTTGATAAGGATTTTGAAAACCCGATTAATTGGAAGATTATGCCAGACGATGGAGATGATTCATCTATTGAATTTGGCGACGATTGGCGAATTATCAAGAAATTAGAAATCAAAAAATTTGGACCTCATAAGGTAAATTATACTCTGGCGAATGACGGAATTAGAAACCTTGAAGTCGCAGATAATTACCGGGTTACTTTTTATCTCTACGAAAAAGATGGCAACGATGGGATATATACTGGCAACATATATAAATATGTTCTCGATCAGGATGTGCGTTTTATCGAAAAGCACCGCCTCAAGGGAAAGATTCATAAGGTTGATGCTAATTTAAATATTATTAAGGAAGATATTGGTATTTGTAAGATTGAGTTTAATAACGAAAATAAATAAATATAATTTCTAGCTGCTTAGAGTGTAAACAATTACTTAATGGTAAATAAATCAATGTTCAGACAAGCCAGCTCCTCAGCGGGTGAATTAGATACTGTTTCGCTAGCTTTTTCAATAAATTCTAAAATGTCGTTTTTTATTTTTCTAAAGTCTTTTTTAGAAATAGTAATAGGGACGGTAAAGGCCAGTTCAGCCGAAGTCATCTTATTGTAATTCTCAATGGCCTTTAGTCTCCAGTTAACATGGTGTTTGTTTACCAAAGGAGAATTGGATTCCAAATGAGTTTTAGAAATACCCATATGAATGTCGCCATTTTCATCAGCTGCACACAGACCGACTTTAATGAGAAATTCCATGATTCGGGTAATTCTTTTCGCAGGTAATTCCAGTTGAGCGGCAATTTTATTAATGTTATTAAATTCTGGAATGGAAGTTAACAGCCATACGGCCATGTAAGTCCAGTCGGAGTAATAAACTGCCTTATCTTCATTATCTAATTCGGTTTTGGTAACCACTCTGCTAGATACATTTTGAAAATCATCACGAATTTTTCTCAGTTGTTTTTCAAAGTAGGTTTTAAGGTGAACAGTTCCGGCTTTTTCATATTGTACAAGTGTAATAAAATAATCTGTTTCAATTTCATTAAAACCAAAATATTCAGAAAGTTTATAAGCTTGCTCGAGAGTGAAATCTTTATGTCCTCTAAGCACCTGGCTTATTAAGGTGGAATGTACTGCTAAATAGCTAGATATTTTTAGTAGCTGACCTCTACCACCTTTTGGACAATCTTTAATAAAGTTATTGATAAAATCTTTGTAGTTGAGATAGTGATATATTTTTATACTGCTCATAAATTTCCGATCGGTTACAAATACAACTTTACTAAAAAGTCATGAATCAAAATGATTATTTACTAAAAAAACGTTTATTAATCAATATTTACTTGCAATGATTTTACAAACACAAGGAAGTTCCTCTGAAAACCTTCAGGGATAGTTAGGATTATGATGCATATATTAAATAAAGAGTATTCAATTATGCCAAGCATCCCACCAAGGATGGTAATGAATAACAGCAACTTAAGAGATAAATCATCTCTTGGTTTCTATAAAATCCCGTTTGCTAAATCAAATCTGGGTAAATGTGTGTGCCGATCTGGGCCTTTTGAACTAGGAAAAACAACAAAAGGCTCAGGTCACTTTATTTCCCAATTAATTTCATCTTATAAAATTAAAATGATAAATAGAAAAGCTAATTTTATATTAAATATGTGTAATTTTAGCTTCTTTGATAGTGCAGCCAGTCGTTTTGTTATTCCAGTTGAAATAAATTTTTCATCGCAAAATACAAAATGACTGGCTATTTAATGTAGAACTAAGAATTCTAATCAAATCTTACATTCTACAGACAAGTTGATAAAATTTGTATTTAATCCAATCCGTCAGGAGAAAAGCTATGAAGATTAAAAATAATATTGTTTTTTTTAGTTTAATGATTGTGATTTCTATTACGAATGCTCATGCTATTTTTGAAGGTGGTTGGGGAAGCGGCGGCGGCAAGGCTGTAGTCTGTTTTGATTCACCGAAAATTGCTGAAATTGTACAGAAAACAGAAGGCGTTATTTCTTCCCAGTATCTGTCTAACATTACTTACATGGAAACTTTGGATTTATTTCACGCTCGAAACGTAGTGGGCGAGACCCAAATACATCGAGTTGCTGCTAATGAATCTTATGTGGAATTTTTAGACAGAATGATTCAAAAAATTCAAGTGATAGATCCTTTCTTTGCTAGAGAAATTATCAAAAGTAAAAACGAATTTAATAAAAGAATTATTGGTTTTAAACATGGGCCAGTTGATCCCACTCATGATGAAAATTATGCAGAATTTCAATTTGTTGATCAATGTGTTTTGACCAACGTTGCAGTTCAAAAATGGGATGAGGGAATGAACGGTTACCGACTCCATATTGATACCAGACTTTTTAACCACATTCGCTTTTCGGAAGAAAGCAAGGCTACCTTGATGCTCCATGAGTATTTATATCAAGTAGCGAGAGAAAAAGGTGAACGGGACTCAAAAAGTACAAGAGACCTGATCAGCGCGGTTTTAACTGATAGTCCAGATATCAATTTGAAAGAATATATTACTGAATTTGGTTTTTAAATAAACGCCAAAGCCGACAACCATTTTAGTAATGGTTGTCGGCTTTTTTAGTTTAAGGAGAAAACATGTTTATTTTAAAAGTTTTGTTCTTTTATTTAGCACTAACTTCATTAGTTTTTTCGCAAACGGGTAACAAGAGACAATTGCAAGGGCCCTCCACTGGGCTAGATGATCAAAGTCAGAGTAAAGCATTGGGTGATGATTTTTTTTCTGACGATGATTTTTTTAAAACCAGCGGACATATGTTTAAAGAAATGCAAAAAATTCGTCAACGGTTTCACGATATGATGGCGGATGATCCATTCTTAGAGCAATTTGACGATTTTAACAAAATTTCAGGCAATAATGTAGGAAAAGATCAAGAAATTGTGACTAAGCATTATGAAGATGACAAATATTATTACTTTGAAATTAGAAAAGATAACTCTACCGAGAGTAATTTTCAAGTTAAGGTTGCGAATCACCAATTAATAATTACCAGCAATCAAGAAATTGAAAAAGAGAATAAAGACGCTAAAGGTAATAAAAGCTACTTAAAAACTAAATCCAGTGTAACGAGAAGTTTTCCCCTGGAAGATTATGTCGACCCTATTGGTTATGACATTTCAGAGCATAAAGATAAACTTGTAATAAAATTTAAAAAAAATGCACAAACCCAAAAGAAAAAAGCAGTGGATGCCAATAAGGAAGACTACATTTAGGAAAAGGTTGATTCATGGTGAAATTACTTTTCATGTTCTTGTTTGTTTTAGTGACCGGTTGGTCGCATGGCGCGGACATTGTTTTAATTTCGGATATTGATGACACCTTAAAGCGAACTCATGTTCTTGGTAATTTCAGTGGTGGGCTATCTTTTGATAACGATTTTACCGGACTAAACACTCTTTATAAAACTTTAATTTATCGAAAGAACATAAGTGTTGTTGGGTTGACATCAAGAGATGAAGGAGAACAAAAACGTACTGGAGCTTACTATGTTACGGGAGCACCTTCTTTTCTTAACTACTGGGGAAGAAAATTTTTAAAGAAAAACAAATTTCCGGAAGGTGGCTTTTACCATAAACCAGATTGGGGGGATTCCACTTACTCGTTTAAGGTGGAGACTATTGAAAAAATATTAAAAGATTGTGATGAGGAAGAAGTGGAAGTGGTTTTAATCGGGGATAATGGGGAGAAAGATCCTGCAGCCTTTGAAACGATATCACAACAATTTCAAAATTCTAAACTGAAGATTACAACGTACATTCATCTGGTTTATGCTTATTCTGGATTATACAAAGAAACCGGAGTGAAACCTAAAGCTGGACAAAAAATGTATCTCACCGCTGTGGACCTGGCTTTGGATTTTTATTTAAAAGAATGGATTTATGCCAATGATTTGATGATGGTTTATTATGACGTTATGGATAAATTAAATTCTTCAGACAGTGATGAGGTTAAAAAAGTTATTCCGAGTTGGATGAAATGCCATGAATTTTTTGATGATTTTAAAATGCCACGAACACTAAACCACACTATGAAAATACAAATGGATATTTATTACCATAAACTTAGGGATATCTGCCATAAGCGGTCGTTGGAGCTTGATTAAATATCGTTAAAAATTTTTTGGCCATCTTGAGTATTAATGAATGATATTTGTTTAAAAATATTTTTAAACAAATCAGTGTCGAAGGTTTTGACTAGGGTTTTGCCTTTTTTGTTATGAATATAATATCCATGCCCATGGATGATAGATTGGAGTTGTTCCATGCCAATTTGCACCCGATTATCGAAAGTGGTTATAAGTAGTAGCTCCGAAAGATTGGCTTGAGTATCTTTTAAAAGTCCTGATTTTAAAAAATTAATAATTCGAGTTGTAATAAATAGCGTAAAAACATCGCTTTGATTAAAGGGATAATTTTTTTGGTAGATTGAAGTTAGTCGTCCTAATTTGATTTCTTGAGCGGAAGTTATGGGGTAGCGTTTTTCAATACCAGTGTCTTTGATGAGATAGAAAATGCTGGCCCCAATTAAAACCGGTAGCGAAGCCAAGTAGCCCAGGGTTTCGATCATGGAAGCCAGGCTATCTTCAGGATGTCCAATGATCTGGTAAGCGGTTATGTTAAAACCCAACTGCTTGGCATATATGACCATTGCTTGAAATTTTTCCAGATCAAAAGGTCTGGAGTTTGATTTATTAAGTTCTCCATTGTTAGAAACTAAGGATAAATTTAAATCGCTAAATCCAGCTTTCTTCATTGCGGAAAGTATTTCCTGGTCAAGATGCAAATAAGAAATTCCATTCATCGCAACCAGTTTAATATCACCGCTAGGAAAATTATCGGTAATTTTTTGAAATAGTTCGAAGGCCCTTGTTTTATTGTAAGTTAAATTATCATCTTCAAAATCAAATACTCGGTAACCTTGGGCATACCTAGTGGTCATTTCAGCTATTATGTTATCAGGACTTCGAGGAAAAAATTTATTGTTGTATATTGAGTTTATGGAACAAAAATCACATTTGTAAGGGCAACCCCGCGAGGAAAGAATGAAGGTCAATGGTTTCTGGTTGAATTCATAATGGGATTTGTCCAGGTCTTCCAAATTGGGAAGGGGGATTTCATCAATTGGGAAATTTTCTTTAATAGGGTTATGAATAATTTGGTGGTTCTTTTTGAAGCTTAAGTTTTGCACTTTCTCCCATTTTTTTTCGTTAATAAATTCGAAAATAAATTGGGTAAATGCTTTTTCCCCCTCACCCCTTATGACAAAATCAATAGAATCATTTTTTAACATAAACTCAGGTAAAACTGTGGCATGGGGGCCACCGATTATGATGGGGATGTTTTGATAGTTTTTTATTAACGAAGAGATGGTCAAGACTTCTTCGTAGTAAGGCGAAAAGAGGGATGATATACCAATTAAATTAGGAGAAATATTTTTCAGGTCGGACATTATATAATCAAAATCTGCTCCAAAATGATAATACTGGTCAAAACTAGAAAATGGTCCCTTGTCTCTCCCTACATAGAAATTTTTCAAATAATGCATTTCACGAGGATAGGGAATAGTTTTCTTGGAAAATCCACTGTGATAATCTCTGATTATCACTTCAATGTTGGGAAAATGTAATTTGATCGTAGCTTTAAGGTAAGCAAGTCCCATCGGTTGTAAACGAATATCGGTATCATAAAAATCTTGAATAGGTGGTTGTAAGAGAAGTATTTTCATAAAAAAACCCGAAGTGACTATACTTCGGGTTTAACATTTAAATGTTATTTTGGATAATAAGTTTTTAAAACTAAAGATTATTATTAGCAAAGTCCCAATTTACTAAGTTCCAAAAAGCTTCAATATATTTAGGTCGTGCGTTTCGGTAATCAACGTAATAAGCATGCTCCCATACATCACAAGTTAAAATGGGTTTCAAGTTATCAGTTAAGGGACAGCCGGCATTGCTGGTAGATAGTATTTGTAATTTTCCGCTTTTGGATTTAACCAACCAGGTCCAGCCAGACCCAAAAGTGCTAATAGCAGTTTTGGTAAATTCATCTTTAAATTTTTCAAAGGAGCCAAAATCTTTTTCAATATCTTTTAAAATCTGTCCCTTGGCGTTACCGCCTCCCTTGGGAGTTAGGCTATTCCAATAAAAGGTATGATTATAAACTTGAGCGGCGTTGTTAAAAATAGTACCGTTTGATTTCATAATGATTTGCTCTAATGTCAACTTTTCAAATTCCGAGTTTTTTACTAGGTTATTTAAATTGTTCACATAGGTTTGGTGATGTTTGCCATAATGGTATTCAATGGTTTCCGGTGAAATATGTGGGGACAGAGCATCATTTGAGTATGGTAATTGGGGTAATTTATGTTCCATTTTATTCTCCTTGATAAAAAAGTTTAAATTCGATTTAATTTGTAAATAGGTGTAGAATTCTATCTAATTATTACGACTTTTTCATCAATAACTTTAATGTTTAGGAAGTTATTAACACTATTAGAATTTTGGGGAGTAATCCGATGAAAAGCATTTTTATTTTAATACTTGTCTCGGTATCCTTGCACGTTCAGGCGGAAAAAAAGAAACCAGCTTGGATTAGTGATCTTTCGACTTATTGTAAATCGTCTGAGCTATGCACAGTAGGTGAAGCTGTGGGAATGATGCAGGCAGAGTCTTCGGCCAGAAAAGAAATGTCAAAGATATTTATGACTCAAATCAAATCGAAAAACACCCTTACTTCTTCAGGAAAACAAGTAAGTGTGGGCGATCAACCTATATCAGGTAGCTTTGAAGAAGATATGTACGGTGAAATAGAAGAAAAGACGGAAGGTGCCTTAAGAGGAGTTATCATTAAAGATACCTACGAAACCTCTGACAGCTTTTATGCTTTGGCGATTTTAAAAAAGTCCGAAGGAGCGCAATTTTTAAAATCTGAAATGGAAGAATTGGATAAAAATATTGTTGAGTTTTACAAGGATGGTAGAAGAAACTCACTGAATAAAGCTTTAAAAATAATGCAGGTAAGAGATGGGCTTAATATTAATTATGAGTTTCTACAAGGTAACAAGTACCCATCAAAAGTGACTTACCAACAGGTTATGGAAAAAAAGAATAAAAAAAGAAGTCAGAATGTTGTGGTGTTTTTAAAAGTGAGTGAGCCCAGTGAAAAAGGTGAGATCAGAGATATTATCATCGCTAAACTTTTAGAAGATGATTTTAAAGTAGTTACCGAAAATAAAAATCATAAATATAAGATAGAAGTGGAGGTTAAGAAGAATAAGGAATATTTAAAAGTTGAAGGATTTGAAAAATACAAATTTATGTTGCGAATAAATTCTTTTAACCAATCTGAAGAAAAACTGGGCAGCCTGGAGTTTGATAAAGCCTCTGTGGGGAGGGATTACTCTCACGCTTACAGCAACGTATTACCTGATATAATGGATTTTATCATTGATAAAATTGGAGAACTTAATATTGATTAGAGAAAGGAGATTCTATGAAAACAACGTTATTGGTTTTATTGTTACTATCGGTGTTGGTATCTTGTAGTTCTACAAAAAAGGAAACTTTAACCGAAGAGAAAGAACACGAAGATATTCAAAAGGAATACACGGTAATAGATTCAAGCTCGGATAAAAGACCGGGTTGGATTGAAAATGCTAGCTTGTGGGCCAAAATGCATGGAAAGGATTTAGTAGTTAACAGCTATTTTTCTTATGAAACAGATCCCTTCCAAAAAAAATCCATGGCCTGTTCAAAAGCTAAAGCTTCTGCTTATTCCGACATTGCCAGACAAATTGCAACCTTTATTAGCAAGACTATGGCATCCTCGGAAGAAGGTACCGCAGCGATTGATGAAAGCAATCCAAAAACTGAAAGTATAAGAAGTTTTATGGAAGATACATTGGCTGAGAAAATCCAAGCACTCATTCATGGAGCCAAAGTGGAAGTTACCTATTGGGAAAAACGAAAGTATGAAAAAGCTTTAGGTGCCAAAAAAGATTATAACGCTTATACTTGCGCCGCCTTTGTTTCTATGGAAAATGCCAGACTAAAAGAAGCCATTGATAAAGCCGCAAATTTTACGGCAGCTTCTACGGATGATCCTGAAACCAAAGCTAATGTTAAGAAAGCTTTGGAAGAAGTTTCAAATGATTTCATAAAGGCCAAGAAAGGTGAAATTTAATTTTTTATAAAATAAGGGAGATCAAATGAAAAAGATATTAACGATTCTAGTTTCCGTTTTAGCGCTAAGTATGCTTGCCTCTTGCGGAAGCTTCAAAGCTAAAAGAGTTGATTCCTCCGAAGGGGATGAGAAGGCTTTGGAGATTACGGATAAGTGGGTGTTTGGTGATACGGAAAGGGTTATCAAAGATTTGCTGGTGCAAATGGAAAATCACAAGCAATTTAAAAATTGGGTAAAAAAACATGGCAAAAACCCCACAGTTTTTGTTGGCGAGGTTCAAAATGATACAGCTGAAGCCTATTTCCCCATTGATGATTTGAATGATGAGTTTTTAAATGAATTATCAGCTTCTGGTAATTTTGTTCTAGTAGACGCAGCTTCCAGAGCATCTATTTTAAAGGAAATGACCTATCAAAATGACGGAATGGTGAGCCCTGATACGGCTAAGACAGTTGGAAAACAAGTTGGAGCTGATCTGATGATTTTTGGTGCAGTTAGAATGAATCCTAAAACACTGGAAGGGAAAACAATTAAGCAATATTCTGTTAATTTAAGAATGACCGAAGTGGAGAAAGGAATAGAAGTTTTACGTGTTAGAACTAAAATTCAAAAATTTTCTTCACAAAGCGGATCAGGCTGGTAGTTAATGAGGTTATTGGTTTCTAATTTTCTTTTAATTTTATTCTTTGTATCTTGTGGTGCTGGTGGGTTTAAGGAGCGACAGCTCCTTACCCAGTACTTCCAAAAAAAAGATTATAAGGAAGCTCATAAGATTTTAAACGAGTCATCTACTTACAAAGAAGAAAAAAATAGACTACTTTTTTTAATGGAAAAGGGCATGATCTTTCATGCGCAGGAACAATACCTTGAATCCATTGATACGTTTTTACAAGCCAGTGATCTGGCCGGCCAACTTTATACCGTGAGAATTTCTAAAAAAGTAGCGGCACTCTTGGCCAATGACACTTACGATGTTTATTATGGTGAAGCCTATGAGCGGTCTTTAATACATATGTATCAAACGCTTAACTATTACCTGCTGGCTAAAAAGGGAGAAGTCCTAGAGAGAATTAGAGCTGATCAAAAAGTTGAGCCGGCAAGAAAACTAGATAATCGAGAAATTGCCCAGTTTATGTCCAGATCAAGATCAGAAGTTCTGGCGTGGAATGCGTTGATTGAAACTTTTCAAAATGAAAGAATGGGAAAGTCTGTTTTTAAAAATGATTTAATGGCCAAACTTTTGGGTGGTTTCATCCATGAAAACACCAACACCATTAATGATTTGCAAACAGCTTACCTTCTTTACAGGGATGCCCGGGATATTTTACTTAAGAATTATGGAGGCTATCAAAGTTTTAATAGAAATTTTAAAAAGTTTAAAGAGGACTTTGAAAAGTTTCCTACTTTGGGAATGGACAAAGTTCGCAAAGATTATATCTCCCCAACACCTTATTTTAATGAACTAAATGAGTATTTAGAGTATAAAATTTTATCGCTTAGTAAAAAAATAAGACCCGGTGATTATTCTCAACTAGTTCAGATTTATGCTACCAAACAAACTGTGTTAGACCGTATAGAGCAGGAACGGCATAAGCCTAATGTAACAATTTTATTTCATCATTCAATTATTCCACCCAAAGTTCCGGATAAATATTATTTTGGTTTAAATCCTGATAATTTTCAAGGAGGCAGCCAAAAAGTATTAGCTGCAGTTGGGCAAGTGGCAATGACTCATTTTATGATTAATGTTTTAAAACTTAATCGCAACAATTCCCGTTCAGTAGGGTCGGCTTATGCTACGGCCCAAATGGCTACTGTCACTAGTCAGTATGCTTCTTTTGATTTTGAATTACCCAAAATTCAAAATCGACCACTTACAGATAATTTGTGTTTGGTGGTAAAAGATGAACACGATATCGAAGTATTGAAAAGAAAATTGGTTGTGGTTAATCCTATCGGAGATATTGCTGAGGAAGCCGTCGCTGAAAAATCAGCTTGGCGTTATACCCGCACTGGATCCCGTTTGGCGCTAAAATATGCAGCGGTAATTGCCTCTGCCTATGGTGCCTATCAGGCTGCTGGTGGCGAAAAAGGTACATTTTCCGGGATTGCCGCTATGGCCAGTTTTTTAGCAGGTTCTCGCATGATCAAGTCATCGGAAGTAGCAGATACCCGATATTGGAGTTTGTTGCCAGAGGATTTGCGGATGGAAGACGTCTATTTGCCAGTTGGGAATTTTGAAGTATTTATTATAGGTGACCAAACTAAGTACTCGCTGGGGAAAATAACGATCAGCGATCCTCATTCAAAGCATTTACTTAGCTATAGAAACTAATTTCATACCTTTAATATCAAGTATTGCCCATTTTTTCCGCAAAACATAATATTTCACATATTTTTTAGCTAAAAGGATATTTTTTCCGATCAGTTCCTATGTTGATTGGAAAAATTTCCATTATTTTTATTATGTTATTTATTTATCAAGGCATACCTAGCTCAGGTCACGCCAGAGTTTTATTTGTTGATGAAAATGCCGATTTTAACTCGCAGTGGTTGGATTCTCAACTTGGGCCAGAGGAGAGTTTAAAGAAAATATTAAGAATTATCAATCGCTCTCAAGTTGGGAAAGAACTTTTGCAACTTGCTAATAAAAAAGCCTATCAACAAGGAGAAACACTTTTTGATATTATTAAAGTGGGTGAAATTTCAGTTTCAGATACGACCTTGCTTCGCAAGTTTTATCCGCAAAATCCAGAACAAATAATTTATGAAACGAAATCAAAAATATTTTTAAATAAAGAACTCAATTTAATGGATGGGGTATTAGATTTGGCCCATGAACTAACTCATTTTACTCATAGATCTTCATTTAATCCATACTTGAACAACTTTAATCTCATTGATTTTATCAAATCCACCATAGAGGGTACCGGCGGAGAAGTGGATGCTTTCTTGATGGAGTGTCGAATTTTGAAAGAATTATTTGGCTCAACCAATAAATATAATGGAAATTGTAAAAAGCTACTTGATCCCATGAAGGGCGATTTTTCGAGAGAAAAAGGTATCGAATTATTTTATCAAGTAGGTGAGTATTATAAGACTACCGTAAAGACTATCAGCATGTATGGAGAAAATGTAAGTTTGCTGGGTAGTTTAAATTCTCAAGATGCTATTTATATTTCCTCAGCTTACGGATTGCCTTACCCATTGGCGGCTGTAAAAGAGTTTATGTCTATTATGGACAGGGTGTGTCTGAATGATCAAAAAAGACTATCACTGCTGAAAGAAAAATCAGCTAGAATGCCTGCATCGGTGGATAGAGAATACAGTATTCAAAAAATTGATCAAGAATATTTAAGCTTTAAACAACGTTGTCAAAAACATATTTAGTGATCAGCTTTGTTTAATTGGAATACTAACGCGAAAGCAAGTATTAGCTGAAGTATCATCTAAGATGATTGTGCCACCGTGCTCCTCTACAAATGTTTTAGAAATATAAAGTCCCAACCCTTGGCCACGGTAGTCTTCTTTTGTAGTAAAAAAAGGCTCGAAGATATATTTGGCAATATCTGGTTTAATGTTACTACCTGAATCAGTAATAGAGATATTTATGACCTGATCAGTTGATGTAATTTCTAGGGATATCCATCTTGAGGGGAGTCGATAGATGGCGTCTATGGAGTTATAAATGAGGTTTAAAATAACCTCGGCTATTTGGGAGGGGTGACAATCGATAATTTGATCAGGATGCAAATTGTTCTTTACAATTAATTCAATATCCACATTTATCAGCTTGGTTTTAACAAAGTTAAGCGTATTTTCCACGAGTTCGTTTATTTTAATATTTCTGACAAAACCCATGGTGCTATCTTGAATAAAGGTTCTCATGCCTTTGATGACAGTAGAAATTCGCTCGACCATCTTGTCGATTTGTTCGGTAGCTTGGTAAATGTTTTGTGGATTGATTTCCTTATGACTAATAAGGGAGTCTTTTAAGTCATCACTGTGCCCTTGTATCATTGACAGCGGGTTATTGATTTCATGGGCAATACATCTGCAAAGCACGTTCATGGATGCGAGTCTAGAAGATACGGAGAGATTTTTTTCTATTTTTTGTATTTGTTCATGATGTTTTTTATGTTCAATAATTCGCCACAATCCTTGCATAAGCAAAGTGAGCTGTCTGGCATCAGATGAATTATAATCTTCTAATTTATTATTAACGATACTGATAATAACCACTTCGTGATGATCTTTGATCGGTGAACAGATCATTTTACGAGCATTAATGGTATTTGCTTCTTGTGCATTTTTTTCTATTTGGTTAAGGATAAAAACATCATGAGCAGTAAAAATACTATCATGATATTTAGGGGGAAGGGTGGTATCTAAGATGTCTTTCAAACTGCGGTTTTGCAGTTCCCTGGTGTTGGTAAAAATTTTATCATGGCCATTTTTTTCTTTGATAATGATGAGGCCGGTTTGACTTTCGGTAAGATCAACCATTTCGTTTACCGCAAACTCAATAATTTCATTAATAGGTGCATCAATCATTTGATTGAGTTTAACTAAACTTTCTAGTCTTGATTCGTTGAGGGCCAATGCCATTTGTGCACTTTTCTTTTCATCAATGTCAAACGATGTCCCGATAATGATCTGAGGACGGTCATTGTCACACCATTTTAAAATTTTACAGCGTGCTAGATTCCAGCGATATTGGTCTGAGGATCTTTTGCTTCGATATTCGAATTCAAAATAAGGTTCATCATGTTTAGGTATGGATTCAAGTAAGACCAAGATTTTTTGATAATCATGGGGGTGAATTTCATTTCGGGTGACTTCGCTAAAAGGGAATATTTCTTCTTTCGGGAAGTAACCAATATGCTCATTACTTTTTGAAAGTATATGGATAACGTTGTTTTTCAAATCAATATGCCAAACTATTTGTTTTGTAGCGCTGAGCGCCATCCCTAAATAACTTTGGCTTTTTAAAAGTTCGTCTTGAGTTTTTTTGTATTCTGTCGCATCAATTAATACCAACAGAGCAGTCTTGGCTTCCTGACTGTGTGGAATAACCGCCATATTAAAGTGGATATTGTCGGCATTTTTGCTTTTGCAGATAATATCACTATAGGTATAGGTGTTTTTGGAAAAAAGTCCCTGGAGAGTGTTTTTGATTTTTAAAATGGAACCTGGGTCTGATATTTCCTCAATGTTCAAATTTAATAATTCACTTTTTTCATAGCCCAGCAGGTCGCAGATATTTTGGTTGGCATAGCTTATTTTTAATTTTTCATTAATAACAATAATATTGAGGGTGTTGCCAATGATGTCAATCAAGTGAGAATAGATAGGTTGAGTTTTAAATTCTTCATTTTTATGACCATTGCTTAGTTCTTCATTTATGTCCTTATTCTTTTCTTGTTCGACCAATTCCATGAAATTACTGGGTAGAATTTCAAGAACTTCGCAAATCTTGTTAATGGTTTTTAAGCTTGGAGATCTTAGCTCTCGTTCTAGAAGACTTATGTAAGTCCTGGCCAGATTGGCTTCGAGCGATAAATTTTCCTGGGAAATGCCTTTATCAGTTCGTAGTCGCCTTAATACCCGCGCAAACTCTCTGTTCTTTTTCATGTATTCCACCTGATTTGTCCTTCTTTCGGGATAACCTAACAAATAACAGTCTTATTGTTAAGAAAAGTAATGTAACAATTATAAAAATTTAATTTCTTAACTTTCCTGTTTATATATCGTTTTTTCAACCTACAATAGTAAGCGAAATAAGTGCTTTTAAAAGAGGTGTTTGATCGTTAAAATACTGAACAGATCGGTTAATACATCGCAAAAGTTAAGTATTGTTCATTAAAGGGGTACTATGTCTGGTAAATTTTATCCACTCGAAATTGAAAAAATCTTCAAGATGATATTTTTTGAATTGAATAAAAGAGAAAGTATTTTTGGCATTGATAAAAGTCTTTTTTTTTACCCGACCAAAAATAGCAAAAAGCTATGTATGGATAGATATGGTGATACCATGGAGACTCCTTTGGGGGTAGCTGCTGGTCCACAAACCCAGATGGCGCAAAACATTATCACCGCGTGGCTCACGGGAAGCCGTTATATGGAGCTTAAAACCGTACAAACATTGGATGAACTAGAAATTTCCAAACCTTGTATAGATGCGGAGGATGAAGGATTTAATTGTGAGTGGTCGCAAGAGTTAAACTTGGAGCAATCGTACCATGAATATTTAAAAGCATTTATTTTAATTCATATCCTACAGGATTATTTACAGCACCCTATAAGCAAGAGCTTGGGAACTATTTTTAATATGAGTGTTGGATATGACTTTCAAGGTATACAAAAAGCCAATGTGCAAAAATTCTTCAGTAAAATGAAGAATGCAAAAAAAGAAAAAGATGTTTATTTAAAACGACTACTTCCATTTTATCCTAGGTTAAAAGATATCCATATACCCGATTTGGTATCAAATAATATAACCCTTTCAACTATGCATGGTTGTCCCAGCGATGAAATTGAAAAAATCGGTAAGTATTTGATAGAAGGGCTAGGGCTACATACTACGATTAAATTAAATCCCACTTTGAATGGAAAAGAAGAAGTTCGCCAAATATTAAACCGTGATTTGGGGTATCACAATATTGTAGTCCCGGATCTGGCTTTTGAGCATGATCTAAAGTTTCATGAAGCAAAGACGATTATCAAAAATTTAAAGCAAGCAGCTATGAATAAAGGGGTGGGTTTTTCTATCAAGCTTACCAATACACTTGAGTGTGAAAATAATAAAGAATATTTTGATCCACAGAACTCTAAGCATATGTATATGTCAGGCAGGGCCTTGCATGTGTTGGCGATCAATTTGGCATGCAAATTACAAGATGAATTTAAGGGGGCCTTGGATTTATCCTTTTGTGCAGGGGTTGATGCATTAAATGTTTCAGATGTGTTAAGTCTTAACATAAAGCCAGTAACCGTATGCACGGATCTTTTGAAGCCCGGTGGATATGGAAAAACTTATCAATATATTGAGAATATTAATCAAAAGATGAAAGATTTATGTGCTTCTAATCTAGAAGAATTGGTTTTAAAAACCGCCTGTGAAAATGATTTAAAAAAAGCCGCACTAATTAATTTATTTAAATATAGGGATCAGTTAAGAAATAACAAAAGATACATCAAATCTAGTTTTCCCTATAAAAATATTAAAGGAAGTAGACCACTTACGATGGTTGATTGTATCGAGGCTCCTTGCTCTGAAACATGTAAGGCCAATCAAAATGTGCCAGAGTATATGAGAAAAACCGTGAGCGGAGAATTTGATAAGGGGTTACAGGAAATTATGAAAACTAACCCCTTACCCAATATTACAGGGTTAGCATGTGATCATAAATGTGAAGATCGATGTACGCGTATTAATTACGATAATCCTCTTCATATAAGAGAGATTAAAAGATTTCTAGCAAGTAATGCAATAATAACCAAGGTGCCCAATGAACAGAAGAAGCTAAAAAAAGTTGCCATCATAGGAGGCGGGCCTTGCGGGTTATCTGCTGCACACTATCTTAGGAAGGTTGGATTTAGGGTGGAGATTTTTGAGTCCAGGGAAATAGTGGGAGGAATGGTAACGAATATACTTCCCAACTTTCGAACCATAAAAGACCAAGTCAATTTTGATATAGACAAAATCAAAGAGCTTGGGGTTATTGTTCATACTGGAACTTCCATTGATAGTGATAGTGCGCTGAATGAAATCATTGCAGATTTTAATTACGTCATTCTTTCTATAGGATCTCCCGAGGCTAAAAGTCTGGGGGTGGATAATGAGGAGATGGGGGGAGTTATCAACTTCCTGGATTTCTTAGAAAAAGTTAAAAAAGGAAAAATAAATCAGCTGCCTAAAAAAGTTGCGGTCATTGGCGGAGGGAATTCTGCCATTGATGCTGCGAGAACCGCTAAGAGACTCATGAACAAGGACGATACTTTGTTTTTGATCTATAGAAGAACTTGGCAAGATATGCCCGCTGATCGAGAAGAAATCCAGGAACTTTTGGATGAAAAAATTACCGTATTGGAATTAACTAGTCCGAAAAAAATTATCATCAACAATGATACAAAAAATATTGCAGGACTAACTTGTATTAAAACAGAAATTGCCGGTGTGGATAGTCAGGGTCGAAATAAAATTAAAGAAATACCAGGGAGTGAGTTTACTTTGGAGATGGATTTGATTATTTCAGCAATAGGCCAGGAAAAATTAAATGGGAAAAATTTCAAATCCTTGGAAAAAGAGGCAGATGGCACACTTAAATATTTTAAAGAAAACTTAGAAACCTCCATTAAAAACGTGTTTATTGGGGGAGATAGTGCGCGTGGTCCTCAATCTATCATTCAGGCTATCGCTGACGGTAGAAAAATAGTTGAACAAATTTGCTATAGAGAAAATTGTGAATTTTTGGAAAATCGAATTTTATCTTCAGTTGACTTAAGAGAAATCAGAAAAAAACGGGTTCAAAAAAATTATGGAAAAGGACCTCGGAAATTGGATCCGCTGGATCGAGATAACTTTGAGACTGTTGTGGAAACCTTATCTCAAAAAGAGGCGACAATTGAGGCTAAACGCTGTTTGAATTGTGATCTGCTGTGTGAGGTATGTGTGACCGTTTGTCCTAACCGCGCTAACGTAAGCTACCAGCTTTTGAAAAAAGATTACCATTTAAAAGATATTATTATAGATCAAATGAAACATTCGTTGGGAGTGGATTATATTTTCTCAATTACCCAAGAAAATCAGGTGTTCAATATTGGTGATTTTTGCAACGAATGTGGTAATTGCAATACTTTCTGTCCAGCTAGTGGGAGACCATACCAGGACAAACCCAAAATTTATTTAAGTAGAAAATCGTTTAAAGAAACCGGGGCAAATGCCTTTTATTTTGAAGAAGAAAAAAGTGCTCGCACCTTATTTGTTAAGACCTCCTGTGAAAATTATAAGATCGTTTACCCCTATCAGGGAGATCTTTTTTTTGTAGAAAACAATACGATTAAGATGCAGTTGCTCAAGGATAATTTAAAAGTGAAGACCGTGGATTTGATCAAACGAAATGGTCACGTTAATATGCTTGAAGTGGCCATTATGAAAGAATTAATTGTTAATCTTAAAATGGATTAAGTGGGACGTTTATTTAGGGGGCTAATTAGGGTGAACTCAAATCAACATATTCTATCAGCTACGAATGTTCATGAAATTAATAAAGTGACATGGGTCGGAGTCATTATTAATGTGGTTCTTTCGGCCATTAAGTTTGTGGTCGGATATATTGGAGGAAGCCATGCCGTTATTGCTGATGCGGTACATAGTCTTTCAGATTTAGCGACCGATTTTGCTGTTATAGTGGGGGTGCGGTTTTGGAGTGCTCCCCCTGATCAAGATCATCATTATGGTCATTACCGCATAGAAGCCTTGATTACTGCATCAATTGGAATTATATTAGGATTTGTAGCGATAGGAATTGGTTACAGTTCAGTCGTAACTATTAAAGAATTTCATTTTGGTCAAACAGCTTGGATCGCGGTAATTGGGCCTCTTGCTTCAATTTTTATCAAAGAGGTGCTTTATCATTGGACCGTAGCAGTTGGAAAAAAAGTTCGCTCAAAATCCTTGATTGCCAATGCCTGGCATCACCGTTCAGATGCTCTAAGTTCGATACCGGCTTTAATTGCAGTCGTAGTATCTACTATAAATCCATCATGGGTCTTGGTCGATCATATTGGTGCCTTAGTGGTCTCGGTGTTTATTTTAAAGGTTTCGTGGGATATTACCGTGCCTGCACTACTAGAGCTGACCGATCAAGGAGCTTCCGAGAATGTTCACATGATCATAAAACAAATTGCCTTAGCGGTTGCAGGGGTAAGGGAAGTTCATAAGATCAGAACTAGAAAAATTGGTCATAATATATTTGTCGATCTACATGTTTTGGTTAGACCCGAAATTACCGTTCGAGATGGCCATGCGATATCTGAAAATGTAAAAAGTGAATTGCTAAAGAAAGGGCCGGATATTCTGGATGCGGTCATCCACCTGGAACCTTCAGAATAAAAGGATATTTTAACTGGCTATTAAACTACAAAAAAGTATTGAGGGTGACTGTTGACATTGCTGTATGACAGTCGTACTTTTAAATAGATTAAAATTTTTAAATAGGTGAGGAAAAATACATGAATTTGAAATTGTTAGGTGTCGTATATTTTTTGGTAAGTGGTTCAGCTTTTGCGGAAGAAGTAGTGGTGCCTAAAGGTCGAGGGATAGATGACTTTATAGCTTACTTTATTGCCATGGGAATGGTTGCTGCTGTTGCTACACTTGCTCAATCTAAAGTTATAAGTACTACACTTGAAGGAATCGCCAGAAACCCCAGTACTAGTGATAAACTTTTTACTCCCATGATTTTAGGTCTTGCGCTTATTGAGTCTCTGGTTATATTTACTTTTGTTTCTGTATTCATGGTGAAATAAAACAGTCTATTTTTTTAAACGAATAAAAAAATCTCCCAATTTTCTAGTTTTATTCCTAGAGCTACTTTCAGCGGTGGTGCGGTTAGGGATATAGATTTTTCCGATGGCTTGATTTTTATCTGTTATAATATTTAAATGAACCTCAATATTTTTGCTATGATTTTTTAAAACATAAAAATCATTCATTGGGCTTTGGGTGACTTGATATACTTTAAAATTTTCTTCAAGATACAAAAGGTGATTGGCAGAAGGAGCTGATTCAATGCCTTCCATATGAATAACCACTTGGGTTTCTGGATCTTGGCGACTTTTTTGGGGGAAGTTTAGTTGGAAGAAAAAAGCGCTTTCCTTACTGAAGGCGTCTTTAAAAGTCCCGACAAAATCACCTTTGAGTAAAAGCAGTTTGTGGTGATTAACTACCGTTGAATTACTGCTATTAATTCTAAAATGCTTGTTCCAAAAGGAGCTAAGGGGTTTAGAAAGTGGGGAGTTGGGCGCCTGATTGGTGATTTTGCTTGCGCTAGCATTGCTAGATGGAAGGATTGTTTCTACTGATGGGGAATTTAAAGCCGCTACCGTTATGGGGACTGAGCCTGGAGCATCTTTTGAGACTTCTTGATTTTCCCACTCCTTGCTTAATTCTTCAGTTCTTTGTTGATCATTTTTATAGGCCCATTCTTGCTGTGAATTAGAAAGTCTGATCCCTTGAATAATTAAAAAAGTTTGAAAAGCCTTGGCCATAAGTTCATCAGCTTTAAGGTATTTTTCTTTTAAGGTTTTCAAATTGAGATATTCATTCAAATCATCATTGATCAACTCTTGGGCCGGCTCGATGATACTTTCTTTTTCGGTGAGACAGCTCATATGAGCTTCTTTGCAATGATGGATGATTTCGTAAAGATTGGCATGACTATTTTTTTGATACCAAAAGATACCGATCGATAGGGCCGGAATTATAAGCAGTATGATAAGCGCGACTTTTTTCATATTTTTTTATGATCTTTTAATAATTTCATTAAATTCTAAAATCATTTCATCAATTTTATCAACTTTGTTAAATACGCTACCCCAGTAATTATCATGATCAAACCATTGATCATTGAGTTCACTTAACTGTCGCTGTTGTTGTTCGATCCAGGTAAAGTATTTTAAATTATGAACCCTCTTTTTATCATAATGGCTAAGCTCAAGCATGTTATCAATGCCTTGCTGGCGGATCATCTCTACATCCATGTGAGCATTTTTCTCCTGGTAGGCACCTCTTTCATCAGTCAACTCTTTTAATCTTGATCCATATAAATCAAGCGAGTCGGTAAACACTGTTACCAGATAATCGTTTTCATTCATTTCGTAATATTTTGCCATTTTGATAGTAGCTAACAAGTTTCCAATAGAGGATATGCCCAGTGAATTCAAGGTCTCAACCAGCTTTTTAGAAACGCCATTTTCAATTAATTGTTTGCGACCTTTTTCTTCATTGAATAGTCGAAGTGCTCTGACGGTAGCCTCATCGTCAACTGCTATAACCATGTCGGTGTTTTTCATATCATGAATCCAAGGAATATGTTTATCTCCAATTCCTTCGATACGGTGTCCGCCAAAACCGTTGTTCAAAAGGGTGGGGCATTGTAAGGCTTCAGCAGCCGCCAACTTCATTTGCGGATATTTAGTCTTTAAATAATAGCCGTAGGCCATAGTTCCTGCGGAGCCAGAACTTGAGACTGCTCCTCTTAAAGTATTCCCTGGTTTCATTTCTGCTTTGAGAGCATCTTCCATGGCTGATCCAGTGACGTGATAGTGCCAAAGCGGGTTACCAAATTCTTCAAACTGATTAAAAATTTGAATATTTTTTCTGGTTTTTTTAAGCTCCCAGCATTTATCAAAGATTTCTTTTACATTACTTTCGCAGCCAGGAGTCGCGATAACTTCTCCGGCAATTTTGGATAGCCACTCAAATCTTTCCTTGCTCATTTCTTGGGGTAAGATGGCAATAGACTGGCAACCAAGTAAGGCGGATACATAGGCTCCTCCTCTGCAATAATTACCCGTGGAAGGCCACACTGCTTTTTCGTTTTCTGGATCAAATTGACCAGTGACGAGCCTTGGGGCCAAACAGCCATAAGTGGCCCCAACTTTATGTGCTCCGGTAGGGAACCATCTGCCCACCAATGCTATGATGTTTGCTTTAACACCAGTTAATTCTGGAGGAAGAACTAGATAATTAGTCTTGCCATATCCGCCGCCTTTTTCTTTTTGTTCATTTTTCCAAGTGATGCGGTATAAATTTTTCGGGTGAATATCCCAAAGACCGATATTTTTTAATTCGGCTTGAATTTTTTTGTCGATAGTTTCGGGGTTTTTCATTTCTTTAAAAGTGGGAAGGGTTACTCCCAAAGATTTTAATCGTTTGGCATTTTGGTCACGTTTTAATTTGTTAAGTGTTAGATCAATCATTTTAACTCCGCTATATTTTTTATTAATTTTTGAGGTTTGGTAATTTTCTTGGTGGCTGAAAGAGTATCTTTTAGTCCGTTGCCTGTGGCAAGAAGAACGATGGTTTCATTTTTTTTAAAAGAGTCCTTAACTTTGAGTAACCCGGCTAAGCTAGCCGCTCCTGCTGGTTCAATGAAGAGTCCGGTTTTTTCGGATAATATTTTTTGGGCATTTAGAATTTCATCATCAGTGACGATAATTGTTTTACCGTTATATTTTTTTAGATATTTATAGGCAAGGAAACCATTTCTTGGCGCATCTACTGAGATGGAATCAGCGATGGTGGTTGAATTTTGGTAATCAAAAATACCGTTATTTAATAATGCCCGATGAATGGCACAGCTAAATTGGGCTTGAACTGCATAGATTGTGGGGATCTTATTGATAAGTCCGAGACTCAGTAGATCAGCAAATCCCTTATAGACTCCGGCCAAGATTACACCATCACCCGTTGGCACAAAAACATGATCAGGCTCTTGGCCTAGATCACGCACAAGTTCTAGTGAAACAGTTTTTTTACCTTCGATAGTCATCGGATTATAAGCAGTGTTCCGGTTCATTCCACCAAATATCTTGCTGTATTCCATAGAGAGGTCGTAAGCTAAATCGTAATTGCCATCGGCCATGATTACATTTGCCCCATATTGAAGTGATTGTACAAGTTTTCCTTCAGGAACATTCTTGGGTAAAAAAATGGTAATCTTCTGGTTAGCGTAAGCACCAATGCCTGCCATCGATGAACCTGCATTTCCGGTAGAGGCCAGTACGATCTCATTAATACTGTTGCACTTAGCGAAAGCACTTACCAGATAAGAAGCGCGATCTTTAAAAGATCCGGTAGGATTGTTGCTGTCATTTTTTATAAAAAGATTAGTTAAGCTTAAGTCATTTATTAGCCGCTCTGGTCTTATGAGCGGTGTGTTACTGACTGGAAGAGTGGGAAAATATTGTTTTTCTAGAGGTAAAAAAGAAAATATATCATCAAGAGAACTTCGGTGGTTAGAATTGATAACTTCCAAAACACCCAGTAGGGGAGAATTTTTCTTGGTTTTAGGTCCACAACTATCACAAAGCATGACGTTGGGTTTAATATCAAAGGTCTTATTGCAATCTGTGCAACGATAATGAAACATGAGTTTCTCACAAATAAAATTAGATATAGACAAAACTCTATCAAGGAGTCTTTGGTTAAGCAATATGTAATTGGGATGAGTCTTTCATTGCGAAGTGGTAGCAGATGTGGGAAAATTTTTTTCTTAAGATTTGCTAATTATCTACTGGAAAAAAGAGGAGCTTTAAATGAGTAATTTAAACAGTTTGATCGACGGACTCAAAAATTTAAAAAATGAATTATATGAAAAGGATTTTTTACTAACTTGGGAAAAATCTTTAGATGATTTAAAAATAGTTTTAGGTGTTGCTGAAACCTTAAAATGTTTAAGAGATAATAATATTTCAACCAGAATTTTTGAGTCAGGTATTGGCGTTAGTCAATTTAGAGATAATTCAACCCGCACGCGTTTTTCTTTTTCTAAGGCTTGTGATTTGCTTGGACTATATGTCCAAGATCTAGATGAAGGTAAATCGCAGGTAGCTCACGGTGAAACCGTTAGAGAAACTTCTAATATGATTTCATTTTTAGCAGAAGTGATTGGTATCCGAGATGATATGTATATTGGGGCCGGAAATACTTACATGAGAGAGGTTGCCAAGAGTTTGCATGAAGGGCACCAAGAAGGGGTTTTACCAGAGAGAACAACCGTCGTAAATTTGCAGTGTGATATCGATCATCCAACTCAATCTATGAGTGATCTTTTACATCTGAAAAATTATTTTGGTAGTTTGGAAAACTTAAAAGGAAAAAAAATTGCCATGACTTGGGCCTATTCTCCAAGCTACGGAAAACCACTATCAGTTCCTCAGGGCATTATTGGACTCATGACTAGATTTGGCATGGATGTAACACTCGCACATCCTAAAGAATATAAACTTTTACCTGAATGTATGGAGGTTGCGAAAAAAAATGCTGGATTAAGTGGTGGAAAATTTACCTATACTGAGTCTATGGAAGATGCCTTTAAGAACGCTGACATTGTTTATCCAAAAAGCTGGGCATCCTTTGAAGTGATGGAGAAAAGAACTGACCTGCTTAAGAAAAATGATAATGAGGGTTTAAAGAAATTGGAAAAAGAGTGTTTGGCCCAAAATGCCACTTATAAAAACTGGGAATGTGATGAAGCGAAGATGAAACTTTCTAAAAATGGTAAAGCTCTCTACATGCACTGTCTCCCCGCAGATATTACCGACGTATCTTGCAAAGCTGGTGAAGTCAGTAAATCTGTTTTTGAAAAATACCGAGTGGAGACCTATAAAGAAGCTGGATTTAAACCCTATATTATTGCAGCGATGATTTTAACTTCCAGAATCAAAGACCCGGTTAAAGTTTTGACCATGTTAAAAGAGCGCAACATAAAAAGAATTTTAGGATAAGGTGATTTATGATTGATTATAAAAAAGTAATGGAACTTTCAAAAAAATATGAACCAGATATGGTCAAATTTCTTCGCGATATGATTAGAATTCCCTCTGAAAGTGCTAAGGAGAGGGAAGTCATTCAGCGAATAAAAAAAGAAATGGAAAAAGTGGGTTTCGATGAAATCCGAATCGATCCCATGGGAAATATCTTAGGACGAGTTGGTAAAGGAAAAAAAATCATTGCTATGGACGCCCATATTGATACAGTTGGAGTGGGTGATAAAAACTCCTGGCAATGGGACCCTTACGAAGGAAAATTAGAAAATGGTATTATCTATGGGCGAGGGGCCAGCGATCAAGAAGCTGGGATGGCTTCAATGGTATATGGCGCTAAAATAATTAAAGAATTAAAACTGGAGGATGATTACACCTTATGGATTACGGGAACGGTTCAAGAAGAAGATTGTGACGGACTTTGCTGGCAGTATATTTTAAAGGAAAAAATCATTGATAAACCTGAAGTGGTCGTGATCACTGAACCCACCAATCTTAATATTTATAGGGGACATCGAGGCAGAATGGAAATTGGCGTTACCACTAACGGAGTTTCTTGTCATGGTTCCGCTCCTGAACGCGGCAAAAATGCAGTTTATATGATGGCCAAGGTTGTGAATGAAATTGAGAAGTTGAATGAGCGCATCAAGCATGATGAGTTTTTGGGTAAAGGATCAGTTACGGTAAGTTATATTGAATGTAACACTCCATCGCTTTGTGCAGTACCTGATCGGGCTTATATTCATTTGGATAGAAGACTTACCCAAGGTGAAACCAGAGAGAGTGCAGTCGCAGAAGTAAAAGATGCAATTCAAAGAGCTCAGATAGAGGCAAGTGTTGAAGTTTTAAAATACAGTACGCCAAGTTATACTGGTTTGGTGTATGAAATTGATAAATATTATCCTACTTGGGTGTTACCTGAAAATCATGTGGTTTGCAAAGCTGCAGTAAAAAATTATAAGGACGTGCTTGGGATTACCCCCAAAGTTGATAAATGGACTTTTTCAACCAACGGCGTAGCCACTATGGGTACCATGGGTGTTCCAACAATAGGTTTTGGCCCAGCTCATGAGATTCATGCTCATGCCATATCCGATCAGGTTCCGGTTGAACACTTAGTAAAAGCATGTGCTTGGTATGCAACCTTCCCCAGTGTGTATGTTAATATGTAATAATTTGGAGTGGGCATGGATTTTATTTTAAATGGTGCAAAGAAAATCTATAAGGATAATCCAGAAATAAATTTGCTTGAATATCTTCGCAATATTGAGGGAATAAAGTCCCACAAAAATGGATGTTCAGGACAAGGAGTATGTGGGGCATGTAGCGTTCATGTTAATGGAAAAGTGGTTTTAAGTTGTAAAACCAAAATGAAATCCTTGGCGGGTAAAGTAGTGGTAACGTTGGAAGGGTTAAGTGAGGAAATAAGAGAAGTCTTCGTCAAAGCGTTTGTTGAAAAAGGTGGAGTCCAATGTGGTTTTTGTACGCCTGGTATAGTTATGAGTGCCAGCCAACTGCTTATGGAAAATTTAAATCCTACAGTTGATGATATTAAAAAGGCCATACATAAAAATATTTGCCGCTGCACTGGATATAAAAAAATTATTGAATCTATTCAATATGCCGCTCAAATTATTAGAGATAAAGAAAATACAGACGTATGCGATTCCAACGGCAAGGTGGGGCAACGAGTACCCAAATATGATTCCTCTCGCGTCGTACTTGGGCAAAGAGACTTTGTTTGTGATATGGATAGGGTGGGAATGCATTTTGGTGTGCTTAAATTTTCAGACTATCCACGTGCCAAGATTTTACATATTGATATTAGCGAAGCCTTGAATGTTAAAGGTGTAAAAGCAATTTATACAGCAAAGGATATTCAAGGAGAGCGGTTTACGGGTTTAATTCGCAAAGATTGGCCGGTTATGATTATGGAGGGTGAGGAAACCAGATATATCGGAGATGTCCTTGCGAGTGTCGTTGCGATCAATGAAAAGACTGCTAGAAAAGCGGTCCAGAAAATAAAAGTTGATTATGAGGTTAAAGTTCCTTTGACCACCGTTGATGCAGCTTTAAAAAAAAATGCCTATAAAATTCATCCTCAAGGTAATATTTTATCAAAAACCAAATTAGTAATTGGGGATGCTCAAAATGCCTATAATAATTCCAAATATAAGGCCCATGGAACATTTTATACTCAGCGAATTGAGCATGCTTTTTTAGAAACAGAATGTTGTTTGGCTATACCAAATCTCGAAACTTCCAGTTTGACAGTATATTCTCAAGGTCAGGGCGCTTACGAGGATAGGATAGGAATTGCGAAGATACTTGGTATTAATGAAAATTTGGTGCAAGTTATCCAAGTGCAAAATGGTGGAGGGTTTGGGGGAAAGGAAGATTTGTCAGTGCAAGGGCATGCGGCATTATGTGCTTATCTTTCTAAAGTTCCAGTTAAAGTTGAGTTAACCCGTGACGAATCTATGCAGATGCATCCTAAGCGTCATCCTATGAGGCTCAAGTATTGGCTTTCCGCGAATGAGAACGGGCAGTTCACATCTTTGATGGCCAAAATTGATGGTGATACGGGAGCCTATGCATCGGTTGGTATGAAAGTGTTGGAAAGAGCAGCTGGCCACAGTGCGGGAGCCTATATTGTTCCCAATGTTTATGTGATAGCCAGAAGCATCTACACTAATAATGTTCCTTGTGGGGCCATGAGAGGATTCGGAGTTAATCAAGCAGCGTTTGCAGTAGAAGGACTTATTGATGATATTTGTGTACAAGGCGGATTTGATCGTTGGCAAATCAGATATGATAATGCAATTAGAGAGGGAGAAAGTCTGGTCACTGGACAATTGATGAGAGAAGGTGATGGGGTTGGGTTACGACAAACCTTGCTAGCAGTTAAAGACGTTTTTTGTAAAGCCAAGTATGCAGGTATAGCTTGTGGAATTAAAAATACGGGAATTGGAAATGGGATGCCAGATTCTACCCAATGTAAAATTGTTATTAAGCAGAAGGATTGGTTTCAAATCTATCATGGTTGGTCGGAAATGGGACAAGGAGTGCATACCATGGCCGTGCAAACTATTTGTCAAGAACTGGGGATTGATCCCAAATGGGTAGAAGTGATCGTTGATACTAAAAGTGAAACTGTATGTGGTATGACTACTTCTTCTAGAGGAACTTCGTTGGTGGGTTTAGCTATTATAGATGCTTGTAAAAAAATTAAAGTTGATTTAGAAAGATCAGATTTGGAGCATGTGATTGGTAATGAGTACTTGGGACAGTGGATTTGTGATTGGACTAGTGAAATAGGAAAAGAAAAAGTTGGTGTCGGGCATCTTACTCACTATTCATATGGCTATGCTACTCAAGTGGTAATTCTTGATGATACGGGTAAAATAAATAAAATCTATGCGGCTCATGATGCTGGAAAAATCATGAATCCAACCTTGTTTGAAGGTCAAATAGAGGGTGCTTTGCATATGGGGCTCGGGTATGCACTTAGTGAAAATTTTGCGATGAAAGACGGGTATCCGGTGCATACTAATTTAGGAAAGCTGGGAATATTACGGGCCAAGGAAATGCCAGAAGTGGAAGTGATCGGAGTTGAGGCTCCAGATCGACATGGTCCTTACGGGGCCAAGGGTGTCGGTGAAATCGGGTTAGTCCCCACTGCCGCCGCGGTAGCGAATGCACTTTATACTTACGATAAAAAAAGAAGGTATTCACTTCCAATAGGGATAAATAAATGAGTTTACTTCTAATTAAAAATGCCACGATTGTTACACTTGGTAAAAATAATAAGGTTTTATCTAATCATGATCTTTTGATTGAAAATGATTTAATTAAAGATATTTATCCAAACGGTAGTAAGCAGGATTTATTTTCGGCTAAAATTATTGATGCTGAAAATAAAATAGTGATGCCTGGATTTATTAATGTACATACTCATTTTTATAGCTCATTTGCCAGAGGCTTATCTAAGGTGAATCCTTCCAAGGACTTCAATGAAATATTAAAGAATTTGTGGTGGAAGCTAGACAAGGCACTAACGTTGGAAGATACCAGACTTAGTGCCATGACGGCCATTATTGACGGTATAAAAAAAGGTACCACCACAGTCATTGATCATCATGCTTCGGCAATGAATTTGACGGGATCTTTAGAGGAGATAAAAAAGACCTGTACAGAACTTGGGGTAAGAGCGTCTTTATGTTACGAAATTTCCGATCGTGATGGAGAACAGATTGCTAAACTTGGACTTGAGGAAAACAAGAGGTTTTTTGAATCGCTTGATCCAAAGGACCAGATGATTAAAGGTTTAATTGGTTTGCACGCTTCATTTACCCTAAGTGATAAAACGTTAGAGCAAGCTGGGAAACTATCTCGTGCTTTGGGGATTGGTTGCCATATTCATACGGCAGAAGCTAAAAGTGATCAAGCACATGCTCAAAATAATTACCACATGAGCGTAGTGGAGCGACTTGAACAATTTAATATACTAGGAAGTAAGACTATCTGTGCACATTGCACTCATATCAGTGATAGAGAAATTGAAATATTAAAGGATACAGACACCGCGGTGGCGATTAATCATCAGTCCAATATGAATAATGCTGTGGGTGTTAGTAATATTAAAAAAATGCTGGACCATAATATTTTAGTAGGTCTTGGTACTGATGCCATGACGGTTAATATGCTAGAGGAACTTAGGGCTTCCGTTTGGATACAAAGATTATGGAATGACAACCCTGCTGCCGGTTTTATGGAATGCACCAAAGCCCTGGTTTATAATAATGCCCAAATTGCCAATCGTTATTTTGAAAATATCGGTGAAATTAAAAAGGGTTGTCAGGCAGATGTAATAATTTTAGATTATAGTTCTCCCACGCATTTTAATAAGGATAGTTTTTTAGGACATCTGGTATTTGGTTTATGTAATGCGCTGGTTGAAACTACGATTGTTGCAGGCAAAATCTTGATGGAAAATAGAAAGGTTCTTATAGCTGATGAAAAAGCTATTTTTCATCATGCTCAAATTGTTTCTAAAAAATTATGGGATAGGTTTTGAGGTATGTCCCTATGAAATTATCAGTTGCTACAAATTTTGATCCACTGTTGATTGATGGGATTAAGAATTATCCTGTTGCCAATATCTATGGCAAATTACCAATAGATTTTTTTGGTGGCGGTAGATCTACTTATATGCTTGGACAAGTTTCCAAGCGTAAATTGGTGGAACATGTAGCTTATGCCAAAAAAAATAACATTGGATTCAATTATCTTCTCAATGCCTCTTGCCTATCCAATATGGAAACAACACGCAAGGGACAAAAGGAACTACGAAAAATATTGGATTGGCTTTGTGATATTGGCGTAGCTTCGGTAACGATAAGCAATCCATTATTGCTTAGGATTATAAAACAAAATTATCCGATGTTAAAAGTCAGAGTATCAGTTTTTGCGGGTGTTGATCACTTGCAAAAAGCAAAATTTTGGGAAGAGATTGGTGCCGATACTATTTGTTTGGATTCATTATCTGTTAATCGTGATTTGGATGCTTTGAAAAGTTTATCTAAATCTATACATTGCAATTTGGAATTGCTAGCTAACGGCAATTGCATGGCATCTTGCTCAATGGCCCCAACACATATGAACATGCTTTCCCATAGTTCTCAGAAAAATGATTTAAACCAACGATTTGTAGTTGATCACTGTGTCCTGGAGTGTGCCAAGAGGAAGTTACAAAATCCGGTTAATCTATTACGCTCAGATTGGATCAGACCGGAGGATATTCATCTTTATGAAGATTTGGGGTATCACAATTTTAAATTAGTGGAAAGAAATCTGCCGACTTCCATAATGATCAAGAGGGTCAAGGCATATAGCGAAAGAAAATATCAAGGAAATCTTATTGATTTAGTTCAACCTTACGGGCACCAAGCTAGTAAAGATGACCCTCAGTACAATGCCCATTCTAGTTTTCTTCCACTTAGATATTTTCTAAGACCTTTTAAAATTAATCTGAACCGTTTATTAAATATAAAAAAACTAACTGAAAAGCGGGGAATGCTCTGTCAAATTAAAGAAGATAAACCACCCATTTATATTGATAATCAAGGACTGGACGGTTTTTTAGAAAATGTATGGCGAAGGAAATGCCGTTACAATGACTGCGAACAATGTGGATATTGCGAAAGTGTGACGCAAAAGGTAGTGTCTATTAAACCAGAGTTTCAAAACGATTGTTTGAAATTACATCAACAAATTGATAAAGATTTAGAACAAGGCTCACTTTGGTTATGATCAATAATTCTAACGTGGTTTAAAAATCAAATGAGGAGGTTCTTATGTATGGTAATAAAAATACTCTTTTGGCGCTTGAAACCAAACTTCCCAAATATCATTACTCAAATGAGGAAGTAATAGAGCAAGTCAAAAAATGGTTGTGCACCCAAGACGAGGCTTTTATAAACAAAGCCGTAAGAATATTTAAAGGATCAGGCATTACCAAAAGGCACAGTATAGCTCCTATTGAAGTGCTTTTTTCCAAGAGGACCTTAAAAGAAAGTAATGAACTTTATATGCAAGAAGCAATCAGGCTTGGGGAAGTGGCCTTGATGGGAGCACTTGAAAAAGCTTGCTTGCAACCTAAAGATATTGACATTATTATTACAACTTCATGTACTGGATTTATGATCCCATCTTTTGATGCTTACGTTGTTAATAAGCTTGATATGAAATCCGATATAAAAAGAATTCCGATTACAGAGATAGGTTGCGCCGCCGGTGTCTCCGCTTGGATACTTGCTCATGATTTTATTAAAGCTTATCCAGAAAGTAAGGTGGCGATCATTTCGCTGGAATTCCCGAGCAATACTATCCAGGTAGATAATTATTCATGGGATAATATTGTTTCGACGGCCATATTTGCCGACGGGGTTTCTTGTTCCATTTGGGGAAACAGTGATAAACCTGGACTTAAAGTAGTAGATACTCAAATGTACCATGTTAAAAATACGACGGGTGTTATTGGATATGATTTGCATGATGGCGGGTTTGTTATGAGGCTCCAAAAGGAAATAACCAACGTCATCGCCGAAAATTTTAAAGAAATAATCATTCCTTTTTTAAAGAAAAACCATCTTCAGATCACTGATATTGACAAATATTTAGTTCATCCTGGCGGAATCAAGATTATTGAGATGATTGAACTGCTGATGAGGGAAATTAAGAAGGATGTCAGTGAGTCCCGGGAAATAATGCAAAAGTACGGAAATTTATCAAGTGCTACGATAGGGTTTATATTGGAAAACTATTTGCAAACCAAAACCAGCATAAATGATAATGTTTTAGCCCTAGGCTTTGGCCCTGGGTTTATGGCACATTCAATCTTGTTAAAGGAATTTAGATGAACATTGCAGATGCAAATAAAAAAAAGCTTATAAAAAAAACCGGTCTAGATAAATATTATAAAGCTTCCAGTTGGGCCGGTTACAATAAGCAAATGTTTGATAAATTAGCACCTAAATATGATGCAGGAAATGTTTTACATAGCTTTGGTACCAAGTGGATGTACGATAGGAAGGCCATGGAAAAAATTCCTTTTCCCCCACAAGCAACTATTCTTGATCTTTGCACAGGAAGTGGAGATATTGCCATTTACCTGGCAGAAAAATATCCTGATAGCAAAGTGGTGGCATTAGATGTATCGAAAGAAATGATTAAACTTGCCAGGAAAAAAGCAACGCATTTAAATAATATCGAATTCGTCGAGGGAGATGCCCTAGCTTTACCATTTAAAAACGAGACATTTGATGTAGTGATTATTAGTTATGGTTTAAGAAATTTAACTAATATCGAAGAAGGAATAAAAGAGATGGTCAGGGTCACTAAAAGAAATGGATTTGTCAGTAGCATTGATCAGGGGAAACCACAGAATTTATTTTTTAAGTTTATCTATAAAGTGTATTTTTATAATATTGCCCCAGTTATCGGGAAAATTATTTTTCATATGGGAGAGTATAACACTTTCCGATATCTTCCTGAGTCTAATAAATATTTTCCTCATCCGAAGGATTTAGTGTTACTATTTAGTAAAAATGAATTGAAGAATGTTCAAAATTTTGACTATTTTGTTGGCGCGATTGCCCAACAAGTAGGTCAGAAGATCTAGGAGGGGAATTGTGAAAAAGTTACTAACATTTTTTTTCACCTTAAGCATGTTGACTACCATAGTATATGGACGAGAGATAACCAAAAGCTACAAATATGGAAGTTATGAGGACGCTAAAAAATCAAATGAGTTCATTAAATTTGATATGGATAGTACCAAGCTGGGGATTATCACTACTACATTTAGTGGCTTTGTAAAAGACTTTACCATTTCTGCAAACAAAGAAAGAAGTGTTTTAAAGGACCTCAAAGTGGTATTTGAAGTCAAAAAAATGGACACTGATATTGATGCTCGTAATGAAAAAATGTGGAACTTATGTTTGGATCATAAGAATTTTTCAAATATAATTGTATCTTTTAAAAGTGAAATACAAAGAGAGAATAGTGAGTTTATGGCAATTCCGGCGACGATTAATATTAGAGGGACGGAGAAAGATTTTTTAGTGAACATTAAGACTCATAAGGAAAATAATAAGGTAATTCTTCAAGGTAATGCTTTGGTGAAATTATCCGAGTTAAACATTCCTGATCCTTCCATATTTGTAGCCAGTGTAAGTGATTTAGTTAAAATAAGTTTTTATTTTTCTGAGTAAAATTTTGTGAAATTTTGGCTTTTTTCCTTAATTGCAGCAACCATCTTGATGTTGAGTGCTTATTACTGCAATGATTTAGTACAAAAAAATAGTGAATATTTATTTCAAACCAGTCTTGATGCATCGGAATATCTCAAATTTAAAAAATTATTTTCGGATGAACAACAAGTTGTCGTTACAATTCCTGGAAAAGTAATGACGGAAACAGTGTATTTGAATATTTTACAAAAGATAGATTATGTAAAGTTAAAGTGGAAAGCTTTTGGAATAGAGGTGGTTGATTTCTTTAAAATATATAAATCAGGAATAAAAAGTGATAGTTTTGTTGAAATCAAAACTTTTGCAAGTACTCATCCTGATTTGTTGTTTGATTTTCTAAAAAAAGATCGGATCTCATTTTTAGTTTTAATAAACAAGGAATTTTCTCCTGAAAACATGGAAATGTTGATAAACGATTTAAAGTCTATAGATTCCCAAGTTTCTTTAGCTGGGCTTCCAATTACTAATCAGCTCTTAAACCAATATTCACAAGAAATTAAAACTAGAATTTTTCCCATCATGTTATTTCTGGCTTTTGTTATAACATTAATTATTACTCGCTCATTTTTAGCAACCTGCCTTAATTTGTATCCATCAGTAATGACAATGTTTTTAGCACTTTCTTTAATTAAGTTCTGTTTTAAGAGCATGAATATGATCACGGTTATTGCGCCGCTATTGATTTTCACTTTGTCGTTATCGATTTCTTTTCACCTCTTTTACTCAATAAAAATTTATGAAAATTTCAAAAGCCTTTTCAAATATAAGTTAAAACCCATATTTTTAATGGTTACCACCACTTCTGTTGGGTTTGGTTCGCTTTATGTAAGTGAAATTGAATCTATTCGTCAGTTTGCCTTACTAACAGCGGTTTTAATTTTTTTGTCAGCTTGTTTTATACTGGGTTGGTATAAAATTATGTTTGATTTGGTAAAACACGTAAGTACAAAGACTTGGACAATCAATCTAATTAATAGTGAATTTTTATCCAAACCTTCCAAGTTAATTGGATATGGCTCGATGGTATTGCTTGTGATGGGTGGTTTGTTCGCGGCAAAAGACATAAAACTATTAACCGAAGCCACCAAATATTTACCTGAAACAAGTTTTGAGCGAAAAAGCATAGATTATATCACTAGGTATGTATGGGGTAATCCTAATTATGAAGTTTTGATTCGCAAATCGCAAGATAGTGAATTTGAATTTGAATTTGAAGATTATAAAATTTTAAACCAATTAGAAATGGATATTCAAAATAATTTCAAGGAAGCTAAACTACTTTCCGTAAATCAATTGGTGTCTGAGTTAAATTACATTTATACGGGAAATAAACATATCCCTTTGATCCCTGTAGCTTATTTTACCATGCTTGGACAATTGCCTGAATCACAAAAGCTTCGACATATGAGAGATGGGTATTATCGTATAACTATCTTTGGTCCACATATTGGTCACGAAGAATTTAATCACCATAACCTTTTTTTTGCTAGATTAAGCAAGCGCTATCCTAGTTATCAAATCACACTGAATGGTTTGCAATATAGTATGTTAAAATCACAAGAATATTTAATTAATACATTAATTAAAAGCTTTATGGTTAGTTTTGTAATTATTGTGGCGCTGTTTACTATAATTTATAGGCAGATAAAAAGAATTATTCCTTTCGTGGTAGTTAATCTAATACCCATGATATCTTCATTGATTTTTATTAAGCTTATGAATTATTCACTTAACATCGCAACCGTAATGACATTTTCTATATCTTTGGGTTTGATTGTGGATAGCACGATTCATGTGATTTATGACAAAATGAAAAACATATCAAAAAAAGAGCATGTCCAAGCCACCCTTAATCCTATTATCGTAGGACAGCTGATACTTATTTTGTCATTCAGTGTTTTTGCAATGAATAGCTTTCTTCCTATAAGAGAAACGGGAGGAATTATTGCCTTTACCCTACTAGTAGCTTTAATCTTCGATATCTACCATTTACCCCTAATGTTAGGCACCAACAGGAGTAGCTAACGATATTCTGATTGTTTGATAATTATAAAAAACGGCGAACTTTCTTTCTATATTCCGTCCAATCTGTGCCAAATCTATCTTGTAAAAAATGTTCTTCTCTTTTAATAATTTTAATATGTAAATAAGTGGATATTATTAAACAGCTAAGTACCAGTATGTTTTGGGAATAAATTATTGATCCCAGCGAGGTGATAAACATAGATAAGTAAATCGGATTACGGCTGAAGCGATATAAACCGTTTTTTTGTAGCATGGTTTTTTCGGTGGGTAGACCAATTTTAAGAGATATTGGATTTAAATTATATAGTGCTAATTGCTTTGGCCCCCATTTGAGGCTACCTATTGTTAACTGCTAAACGATACTCCACTGGACTCTTCATGCCAAGAGCTGAGTGAGGAGCTTCGT
>Ga0156359_127_pt1 | contig 49201 bp, 37 predicted proteins | sample RifOxyA1_FD_108004 | JGI IMG/M metagenome (GOLD analysis project Ga0156359, IMG submission 108004) | Bdellovibrionales bacterium RIFOXYA1_FULL_36_14 | reverse complement strand
TATTTTCTCCAAAGTTGGCAATTCGATTGATACGGCTTCTTGATGTTCCAATAAGTTTTGCAATTTGTTCATGGGTGAGATTGAATGCCTTGATAAGCTTCGAACTTTTGGAATAAAGCTTGGCTTTGAGTTGGTGCTCGTTCTATTTTTTACGATCCGTATTTTTTCTTAGCATTACTCATCCGAATTGGATAAATCTTTAAACCTGTTCAATAATTTTTACCAAATTCAAGCAGATATCATCTTTGCTTTAGATATATATTTCTTATTTTTCCCTCAAGGGAACTTCCAGAGGGAACATCTCCTTATTATTTTTAATAAATATTTGAATTTCAAAGGGGATAACATTGCTACTTACCTGCCTGACTCAATTAAAGCAAGTAGGTTAAGGCAGGTATTGAATTGGAAAAAATTCTGGGATTGTATCTAAAATAAATTTTTTATTTTTAATTTTAAAATGGAGCAAAAATTTTTTTTCAATAGGTATTGGGAAATGGATTATTTTTTCTTTTTTCGATCGTATATCGATATATTTCTTTCCCCATATTTTAATTATGGTTGTGATTTTTGCTTCTTGTCCATTGCTTGTAATATTTGCAATAGATAGAAAATTTATTAATTGATATTGGATGGTTTCTATTGTCTCATCTTGTGAAATTGGTTTATTGTTTTGGATTTGATTGAAAAAATTATTAATACCAGTTTTTAGTTCATTGTTTTTGATAACTTCAATTTTATCCAAGTTAAATGATTTTGAGACTATTTCCTTACTAAGAGCAAAAAAGCTTATATTGGCGTTAATTAAGATGAAAATGAAAATAATAAATCTCATTTTTTTAAACTACCTTTTATTCTAATAATATTAGCGGGGATATTTTTTCCATTTGAAGTAAAGATCGGTGGATTGCAACTGTCTTGAGGGTAAAGATCTCTGATTTGCAATGCATAAGATCGATATTCGCCAGCAATAGCCTCATAGGTGAATAGTGAATAGTAGTTTTGGGACGTTTTTTGGTAACCGGCAAAAACGAATGCATGACCGTTAAAAGCGATAATGTCACCGAGTTCAAGTTGCTCTTCGCATTTATATGGGATGGCTTCAAAAATGTTTTTATAGTCATTGATTTCAGGATAGAGAGCTTCTTTTTCTGAATCATTTAAAGCTGCCAAACGTGATGATAAGAGTTTAAATGAAGGAGGAAATTTTACCCCCGAATCTTCCAAGCATTTTTGAATTACGAGAGTACAATCGAGTCCTGAAGATGTTGGAATTGCATTGCTGGAAGTTGGTATATGGATTTGTTCTGCTCCTAAAAAATAACCGTTGTGCAAAGTAAAGCCGTGAATATTGTTAGTTGAATATGCCTCATCTTCGCTTGAGGGAAAAGGGGTTTGGTAATTAAATTTTAATTTAATATTTTTTAATAAATTTAATAATTCCTGGGGATTATTTTTCAATTTGTCATATAGGACCTCATATAAAATCAATTTTGCAATAGCTGGTGTAATTGGTGGTCTAGTCTGATTAGATGTTATTATTAGTTCCTTGTCGCTGCCGCTGTTTTGCGATGCCTTGGTAAATAAGTACTCCAAGATACTTTTGGGATCTGAGATGCTTTTTAAAATGTTTAAACCTGACTTATTATATTTTTCTATAAGAGGACCTGGTTCATTGATAAAGCTATAATTGAAAAAACCACTTAATGAACTGTTTAGATTTTCAAATGGTCCGGATAAAGTGTAGTCTTTATAGTATTGATAAGGAGTGGTATCATTACTGATTTTTACTATTTTGGTATTATAGGTGCTACTTGGATTTGTAAAAAGATCATGAAGGTAGTTAAAAGAAATTTGATCAATTTTCTGTTTATGAAAAAAACTTTTTAATGTTTCTAAATCATGCTTTTGATGATCTTTAATCATTGAGTTATAATCTTTTAAACAATTCATAAATTGGCGAGATACGTTGGTCTGAGATAGGATGAGGTTATCAGGCTGATTATTATTAAAAGGTGTCGTACTTGTATTGTTACTATTTGAACATTCTATGCAATCGTTGGAGTCTTGAATTCTTTGTGTTTCTTTACTTTTCCGAAATGAGTTGAGATTTTTACATGTTTGACTCCAGTTTTGACATTCTTGAGTAGATGCAGGTTTTGGAAAAACGCATAAGCAGCTTGTCCCGAAGATAAAAATTAAGTTGATCAAAAACCTCAAGTTTTAGTTATCCTTTATGGGTAGATTGTCCATTTGATAAATATATTAAGTGGACTTATTATATAAATGATAGCAACTTTTAATAACTAATGTCCATAGAGTGCTGATGCGAAATAGAAACATCCTTTTTATTTGTTTAATAATATTCAGTTTTTTAGTCCTTGCTGAAGATTGGAAAGAGAAGCATAGAGAACTTTGTTCATATGATAAATTATGTAAAACTTTGATCGATAGCGATGGAACTTTTTTAAAGCCAAAGCCGGAAATAATTTTGGCTTTGAAGGTCTTAAATCCAATTATTTTAGAAACTGCAAAAATTTACAATGTTGATCCTCGGGCAATTGCGGGTAGTATCCTGTCAGAAAATAGTTTAAATTGCACAATCACCGATGATATTCAAAATTGGTTAGTGAAATTACATATAGCTAAAGATGGTTCTTTACTAGGAAAGAAATTTTCGTTTGGTTGGGGACAGCTTTATATGGATGCTGCTATGGAAGCTGAACCACTCGCAGCAAAAACGGAAAAGCGAAAGGAACGTACTGCTGAGGAAATGGCCCAAGATTTGTTAAAACCAGATAAATCAATTATGCATGTAGGCGCCGTGATAAGATTTATTCAAGATAATTATAAAAAAGCAGGATTTGATATTTCTGATAAACCAGAAATTTTAACAACTCTATATAATCTTGGTGGGTCTGGTGCGCGTGCAAAGACAAGTAAAAGTTTAAACAGAGATCCAAGGGTGAATTATTTCGGTTTTTTCACCAAGATGAATCTTAATGTTTTGGATGATATTGTAAAACCTAATGAGACATCGAAAGTATCATCTGTGACTGATAAACTTGGCTTTGAGATGAATAATAATCTTGCTCTTAGGACGGGGCCTACCGTATGTGATGCTAGTGAAACTACAGATGTTGATTATTTTAAAATGCGTACTATGCGCTTTTATCCGGAAACACAAACGGTTCAAAAAGGACAAAAAATTCAGATTTTATCTACTGGATTGGATTGTGATTTAAACGAATGGAGATTAGTTGGTGATTCAATGGGGAATGCCCTCGGGTGGCAATCCTTGGATTTAATAAAACAAAACGGCAGAGAAATTGTTTTCCAAGATCAATGTAAGAGAGAAATAAATACAGAGTGCTTAGACTTTGTTAAATCAATTTATAAGGACCAATTTATTGAAAAAACCGATGAAGGTAAAGTACTGGTAAAATTTAAAGGACGTCAGGAGAAGGTTGATTGGATGCAACCCGCTATAGGACAAGCGTGTATGCCAGAGCATAATAAGAGCCTAGCAACCGATATAACGAATATTCTTAACGAGAATGATATTGGTAAGTTAAAAAAAGGAATTGAAGACTTTAAGAAAAAGGTTGAAAAGATTGTGAGCACAGATTCTTCTCATAACAGATGTTTTAACTGTTCCGGAAATCCCTATCATTTTATCGATAGTGTTTTATCTCTTTCTTCTCTTGACAGTTGTGTGGTTGCTCCAGAACCGAGCCAGGGTAAAATTGCTTGCCGGGGAGACGTTGACATGTTTTTGCATAAAATAAATGAGTTAACATTCATATCTCAACCGGGGTGGGGGGATATAAAAAAAATAAATTCCGAAGCTTCAGCATGCAATGGGCTCGTTTATCCAGATTATAACGTAACGGTTTCTTTATCATCGCTGCAAAATAAAGATCAAATTATTGCAACAATGTTTGCCGATTTAAATAAATGTAAGCAAATTTCTGGCGGATTAAAAAAATCGTCTCAAATTGTTGATGATTTGTTAAAAGATATAAATCCTCAAAGCGTAAAAGCTTCCTATGTGGTCAATAGATCTTATATAACCAAGATGGGTGATTTTTGTGATCGAATTAAAAGTATATATATTTCTAATATTGAAAAAGATTGTGTGAATTGTGGAGATACTTATACTACAGATATATATGTATATATGCCTACATTATCTCCTTACAATTCTTCACAAACCTCTGTGAATCTTAGTGAAATAAAAAATTATGTTAAAAATGAAGGAGACAAGGATGCTTTCTTAGCAGATCAACTTGGCGAGTATATTAAACAATTAAACCAAAATTATAGTGGTGGATTTAATAGTTCTGGTGATATAGAAGCAGTTTGTTCATATTTACCAAAGGAAACTGGGGATCAAATAGAAAAATTGCTTGAAAATTCATGTGTAAAAAAAATATTTGTTCCAGATTATTATTTGTTGGGAAGATTTGTTAAGAACGCAACCAGAGTGAATTATCATGCTTTTATTGAAAATGATCGGTATATGATCGATATTGGAGAATCCAAGTGCGAAAAATAAAAAATTTGATAATATTTTTGTTTACTTTAATGATATCATTACCTGCATGGGGAAAAGAAATCGAATGTAGCGCAGTAAAGTGGCCTTACAAGCTTAATCAGAAAAAATCTGAAATTCATAAAATTATGGATATTAATAAATTTCATGTTGTTCTTTTTTATTATTTTTATGAAGTTACCACTGATAAACCTACTGGACTTGAACAAGATTTATTTAAATATCTTGATAATAAATCACCCAATAGGTTAATCAAAGGGTTTGTTGAAGCAATTAATTGGAGACGTTCGGGTAGTGAAAAAAAAGATCAGTTAAATATTTCAGAAATTTGTGATTTGTATAAAAAAACAATTGAACATTCTGAAAACAATTATAAACCATAAGATTTTTTTAGTATTGTGCGCGGACAGCACAAAAAATATGCTTTTTAATTTTATTTGCAATTGTATCCAAGTGATTTCTTGTATACAATTCTGAATCAGAATGACTAAATCCCACTTCGTGACCATCGCCCTCAAATCTTGGAGCTATGTGAAGGTGACTATGCATGACTTCTTGGCCTGCAATAGGACCATCAGATAAAAACAAATTTGCTCCTTCGCATTTAATATCTGAAACATGAATTGCTTTTAATATTTTCTGTCCTACCTTAAAAAGATGACTGACTTCATTTTCAGTTAGATTACAAAATTTTTCTTCGTGACGTTTAGTTGTTATTAAAACATGACCTTCATTGATGGGATATACATCTAGAAAAGCTACTACTAAATCATCTTCATAAATAAAACTGGCTGGTTGTTCCCGTTTAATAATTTGACAAAAAATGCAGGTCATATATTTTATTCCTTATTTTGATTATTTAACACTTAACAGCCTTAGTGTTGCACTTTAAAATTTGTAGGTGATGCCATATCGTCGAATTTAATCTCTTTGCCATTGCTGACATTTCCGTTAGCATCAACAACAAATAAATAGGCTGAAGACTTGGCAGGAAAACTTCCCTGGTTGATCGTTATTGTGATCTGTCCAGCTTGCCAAGAAGAAGGAATCTGGATCTCTCTATGGGTGCATGTATCCCATGTAGAAGCATCTCCGATCTCTACTCGCGCTTGAGTAGTGGCGATATATATATCGTCAAACCAAGCTTTAGCGGTTGATATAAATCCATGGGCCATGTGTCCAAGTCGAAAATCTTTCCACTCTCCTGCAACAAACCTATGCTTGTAGTCTGCTCTTTTTCTCCCAACCCTGGTGTCTATCCAATATGTAAGCTCTCCATCACAATTAACATTAATTGTACAGGATGGATCTGTATTTAACTTTTGCCAAAACTCCCAACGGTTCCATTGGCTTTTTGTATTTTCATACGTTTTGCCTATTGTGTTTATGTTATTTGTGCCATTCCAATTTGTTTGAGCCATTGAGACATTGTTATAGTATCCCCAAGTTGAAGTTCCTGCTGGGATCAAAGGCATTCCCTGTGGGAATTCAGAGAAACCTTCAGAGCTTCTGTTACCAAATAGATAGTACTGTTTGTGGTTGTCGGCATATGGGGTTTTGTTAGGATTAGGATCATAATTTCCATCCATCCATCGCCAATAGGTTATATAAAGTTGTCGAAACGGTCCTTGCCCTGCCCAGCCAAATGCTTCAATTCCAGTTGAACCGGCCCAAACCACGTTGGCTGCCAGGTTTCCAGAATGAGAATGAATATTGTTATATGTAACTGAACCTCCGGTGTGCTGTAAGGACCACGTAGGCCCAATTAATGGACTACTTCCTCCAACGTTCGATCCCGCTGTTTTAGATTCAAAGTTGTCCCATGAGACGATGGAGCCATTCATCGCACCAAAATCATTTCCCAGGATAGTTATGCTTTCTCCATTTTTGACGACCTCTTTAGTAGAATTTATCAAGGGTGCTGCAAGTACAGTATTGCAAATGTAACACAATAAAATCGAGTAAATTTTTTTCATAAAAATATTCCTATTGAAAGAGTTGATCTAGTTTTTTTCATTCGCTTTCTTATTTACAATGTTTAGGTATTATCATTAACAAGATCAATTATAGCATTTGACAAGATTTAGTAGTAAAAAAGATTAAAAATTCATCCTATTGAATTGGTATAAAAGATTGCTCCACGATTGTATTTGCTAGTAAGGAGAGAGAGGTTTTGTCATGGCCAAGAGGGTTAATTTTATCTGAAATAACGATGTTGACTTTAATTGACTTAATAAACATCAATCGAAAAAAGTGATTAAAAAACGTCATGTCTCCGTACCAGAGAACAAGGTCTTTGTTTTGCTGGTTAATGATTTGATTATTAATTTGTAAATAATTAATTGTTAATGGAAGTACGGACGTTTGAGTTGTGATTGCTGCATTAAATAGTGGCCTTTTAAATTTTTTAATGGCTTCACCATTTGTACTGGTAGCCTCAGGAAATACAAAAACACTAAATTTATTTTTTAAAGTATCTTCAATTTCTTTAATTTCGTCTTCAATTTTATTTTTTGAGCGTCTCTCTACAAATATGCATCCGGCAAGAGTCGTTATTAATCCAAGAAACGGAGTTTCTTTTACTTCCCTGGAAGTAATAAAACAACTCGGGAAATATGCAAATAAAATAAGGACATCCAGATAGGAAAGATGGTTGGAAACATAAAGGAACGGACTTGAAACATCATTATTAATAGAGTGGAGATTAATAGAAACTTCAATATTTAAAATACGCAGTATTGTTTTACAGTAAAGATTAATTGTTGTTACTAACATTTTTTTTTGAAGTATTTTATTTTTTATTAGTAACCAGAGCAAGCTTGCTGTTGAGAAATAACAAATAATAAGAAATGACATGATAAGTATTTTAAAAGCTCCAGGTAAATACATTTTATCTCCCGTAAGTTAGGAATAATGGGATTATAGAATGTGAGCGTGGGTTTGAGAATATTACCTGAATTAATTTTTGTTAGAATTGTGTTTGGCTGAAAAGGCAAGTGTATATAAATTAATTTGCATTTTTTGCTTACATTATTTCAATTAATTTCTAACACCAACCTTACAATGTGATCTACTAAGAATTCGAAAAACTCCTTACAATAATTACATTCGATACCTAGGAGGTTTGAATGAGTACACAATATTTACTTGGCACATGCATTCGCTTTCCCAGCATTATAAGAAGCTACCTAAAGCTAACCAGCTTTTTTAAATTGAATGAAAATTATACAATTAAGATTGAAACAGATCGCTATCTATTAAAAACGGCAAATCACTATAGTGAAATTTTTCAACTACTTCTTTTGAGGTATCGAAATTTTTTATCAAGATCTGGTACTTTTATGAGTTTTGGAATTGACTTGGATGAGTTTGATTCTACTTGTGATCACTTGATCGTTATCGATAAGGTGAAGAAGAAAATTTGTGGAACATATAGATTAAGAGCCTCAACCTATACCGATATATTTTATTCTGAAAATGAATTTGATTTAAATGATTTTCTAAAAATTCCTGGTATAAAATTGGAACTTGGTAGAGCTTGTATCGACAAGCAATGTCGTGATGGCGCCGTTATTAATCTTCTTTGGAAAGGGATTGGGCTGTATGCAAAAAAAAGTCAGGCTAGATTTCTTTTTGGTTGCAGTAGTATTAAAACGTTGAATAAGGATATTGCAAGTAGTTACTATAGATATTTCAAAGCTAATAATTTAATTGGTACTAAGTACAAGATATTTCCGCTACCACAGTATAAAGAGAATTTAGATTGTTCGAAAGAATTAATCAATAATATAAAAATTGAACTACCACCCTTACTTAGAACATATTTAGCTGGTGGAGCAAAGATTTACGGATCTCCTGCATTTGATTACTCATTTAAATGCATAGATTTTTTAACAATTTTGGATCTTAACCAATTGAATTTGTCATTTAAACGAAGATTTTTCAAGGAGATATAATATGTTTATCGCAGACTTTCATATTCATTCAACTTTTTCTGATGGCGCACTGACGGTAAGAGAAATATGTGATCTTTTTGGTTCACAAGGAATAAAAGCAATTGCAATTACGGATCACCTTGTTGAGAAAAATACAATGATTGGAAAAATTGCCAGATTTTTTAATAAGTCTTTGACTGAGGAATCATTTCCAAGATATATGGAAGAAATCCAAAATGAGGCGATTCGGGCCTGGAAAATTTATAATATGCTTGTAATCCCTGGTGTTGAAATTACTAAAAATCAAATTAGTGATGATAAATCAGCCCATATTTTGGCCCTTGGTATTAATAGATATATCGAACCAGATCATTCGTTTATTGAAATTATTAATAATATTCATCAGCAAGATGGTCTTGCTATTGCTGCCCATCCTGTTGATACAAAGGTTATTGAAAAACAACATTTAAGATTATGGAATGAGCGAAAGGTGTTAAAGAACTTTTTTGATGCATGGGAAGTTGCTAGCGGTGCTAATCTCTTAGAAGATGTTATAAAAGAAGAATTACCGATAATTGCCAATAGTGATTTTCATGATAAGGTACAATTTAATTCTTGGAAAAACGTTTTTGATTGCTCCGTAGAAAAAGATGATATTTTTGCTGCTATAAAAAAACAAGATTTGAGCTTTACTTTTTTTACAGCACAAAATATCAGCACAAGTAGAAAATCAATTTTTAAAATGAATAACTTATCAGAAATTCAATGGGCCTTGAATTAAATTGAAGGCTGACGTTACGAGAATCTAGTTAAGGTGGCAATGATTAAAAAAATCAATAACGAAGTCGGTGTAGGTTCTGAATTTTATATTTATCTTTTTGTTGAAAAATAATAAGTCTAACAATTTTTCAACATATTTCTAACTTGAAGAATGAGGTTTAATCCTACCTAATAATACTTGTAAGTATTATTAAGGGGAGGATGGAATATGATTATTAGAATTATTTTTGTTGTACTGATGAGTTTAATTAATTCTCAAATTCGGGCTGAATGGTTGAAAGGAGATCTGCACACTCATAGCACTTACAGCGATGGTTCACATAATATAGCTGAGGTTATAAATGCAGCAAAAAGTACGGGGTTGGATTTTTTTGCAATAACTGATCATGATACGTTGATGAATGGAGAACCTTATCATTGGTTTGATCCTGCTTATAAAGACGATAAAATGATTTTACTTTATGGGATCGAATGGACAACATTAAAAGGTCACGCGAATATTTTTTCTGATAAAATATTTGATTATCAAAGAATTTGGAGAGCTAACCAAGATCAAAATGCAAATCAAACAATGATAGAAGCGCATAATCAAAATGCGATATTTTCTATTAATCATCCGGAAATGATGTTTGGGTTAAAATGGGACTATGATATTTTCCAAGGTGCAGACAGTATTGAAATTTGGAATGGAGTTTATCGCTTACAATCTCGAAATGCTTGGTCAATTACAAAAATTTGGGATGAAGAATTAATGTCTGGCAGGAGAATTACTGGAATTGGGGGAAGTGATACCCACCAGTTAGATGGATTATTATCGAAATGGAAAAATATTGCAACTCCTACTACTTGGGTGGATAGCGTAGATAGAGATGGGAAATCAATTTTAGAAGCAATCAAAAAAGGAAGAGTGAGCTTGAGTTATGCAGTAGATGCTCCAATGCTAGAGTTTTTGGCAGATGTTGATAATAAACATGAATATACAATCAAAACTGGAGATAATATTATTTCTCGAACATCTATAGATTTTAAAATCAGGATCCATTATCCTCATCAAGAGAAAAAATATAAAACGGGTGTTATTGTTAAAGAACTTGCAAGCGAGCTTACTCAAGCATTTGAAGACGGTAGCGTAGATGTTGTCAAATACCTACAAGAAGATAAAAGCTTCGGGAAAGTGAGAGCCGTTGGTGTTTTTAAAAATGGAAAACTTTTTAAAACTTGGAAAATTAATGAAAAAGTAAATGAAATTGTTTTTTCAGATCAATTAGATAAGCGAGAAAGAAGCTATTATAGGGTAGAGCTCGTTGGAAAGCCATCTAGTAGTTATTTTGCTAATGTACTTCTTTATGGAAAAACCATAGCACTTACAAATCCTATTTATGTAAATTACTAATATGTTAAAATTCATAACTTTTTTCTAACAAAAAACTAACGTGCTAATCAAATATATACAAGGTAAAAAATCTTTGTACCGAACTTCTGCAGGAGCTTTTATGAAAAACATAATTATTTTAGGTTTGTGTCTAATGAGTTTTTCTCTTGGCGCGATAACAAAAATTAATGGTGCCGGGGCAACTTTTCCTTATCCGATTTATTCAAAATGGTTTAGCGAATATCAAAAAAATAAACATGACGTTGAGTTTAATTATCAATCTATCGGTAGTGGAGGGGGGATTCAACAACTACTAAAACAAACGGTAGATTTTGGTGCCTCAGATGCTCCGATGAGTGATGAGGATTTAAAGTCAGCTGCCTGGCCGATTTTACATATACCTACCGTAATGGGCGCTGTTGCCATAGTTTATAATTTAGAAGGAGCACCAAACAATCTCAAACTTTCTTCTGAGGTGTTAGTTGGAATACTGATGGGGAAAATTGTTAAATGGAATGATCCAGCATTAAAATTATTAAATCCAAAAGTAGACTTACCTGATAAAGATATTTTAGTGGTGACTCGTGCCGATGGTTCGGGCACGACCTCCGTTTTCACTGACTATCTAAGTAGTATAAGTCAAGATTGGAAAACGAAAGTTGGAAATGGAAAATCGGTTTCGTGGCCGGTTGGTGTTGGCGGAAAGGGGAACGAAGGCGTAACCGGGCTTGTTCAAAAATCACAAGGTTCTATCGGTTATGTTGAACTAGCTTATGCAATAACGAATAAATTGAAGGTATTTGCCTTGGAAAATTCGCAGAATGAGTTTGTACTTCCTGAAATCGATAGTACGTCTCAGTCGGCAGCGTCACTTACGACAAAAGATTTCTCAGGGGATTTGCGCATTTCTCTTGTAAATGCTAAAGGTAAAAAGGCTTATCCTATAAGTGCATTTACCTATATTCTTCTACCGGTAAAACAAGGTAACGTTCAAAATAAGGAGATCAAAAACTTTCTTCTTTGGGCGCTAACTAAAGGCCAGAAATTTGCGCCTGAATTACATTACGCAATACTACCCAAGAAACTTTCTGAATCACTCATTAAAAAGATAACGCAACTTAAAGATTAGCATGTCTATTAATTTATTCCGCCGGCACGTTGAGTTCCGGCAGGATCAAATTGTTTTATTAGGAATGAGAGTGCTTGCAATAGCGATTATAATGCTTATAGTCTCGCTTGCTATTTTATTATTTAAGCTCTCTTTACCAGCAATATCAAAATTTGGAATTGGTTTTATTTGGGGCCAAGTGTGGAATCCTATTAGTGAAGAGTTTGGTGCACTTCCATTTATACTGGGGACTCTTACGACATCTTTTGTTGCCTTACTAATAGCTACACCACTTAGTATTTCAGTGGCATTGTTTATCAGCGAAATCTGTCCCAAGAAAATAGGTCATATAATCGGTATTTTCGTTGAAATGATAGCCGCGGTTCCTTCTATAGTATTTGGATTATGGGGAATTTTTTCACTTGCTCCTTGGATACAAAATAGTGCTACACCATTTTTAAAAAGTACTTTAGGTTTTTTACCGCTTTTTCAAGGGCCAAGTTATGGGATAGGTGTATTAGCAGCTTCACTTATTTTAGCAATTATGATTATCCCGACTATTTCCTCCTTTTGTCGTGAAGTGTTTAGAACTATCCCTTTACAAACTAAGGAAGCTGCGTTGGCGCTTGGAGCTACTCGTTTTGAAATGATAAAAATTACAATTTTAAGGCCTTCATTTTCAGGTATGATTGGGGGAGTCGTATTGGGACTTGGTCGCGCATTAGGTGAAACTATGGCCGTTGCTATGGTAATTGGAAATTCACATAGATTAGCCATTTCCATTTTAGCACCGGGATCGACAATGGCCTCCGTAATTGCCAATGAATACGCTGAAGCTTCGAATGCCATGCATATGGCATCGCTTGGATATATTGCACTTTTATTATTAGTAGTAACTTTAATGGTAAATGGTCTTGCCAGATTTATTATTTGGAAATGGTCACCCAAAATATGATTTTAAGAAAACTTAAAAACTATTTATTTTTATGTTTGATGACTCTTTCTGGAGTAGCTGTACTTATTCCTCTTATTTTGATTATTACTTATGTTATTAAAATGGGTGCTAGTTCGTTAAATTGGCAATTTCTCACACATTTACCAAAGCCTGTAGGTGAAAGTGGCGGAGGAATGTTTCATGCAATTTTGGGCACCTTGTATTTAGTAAGTCTTGGCGGATTTATGGCCATTCCGCTTGGAGTTGTGCTTGGAACATATCTTTCAGAACTAGGTAAAGGATGGATGGCGACATTTTTACGTCATGCAATCGATCTTTTTACAGGTATCCCTTCTATCGTTATAGGAATATTTGCTTATGTTTTAGTGGTTGTTCCCCTTAAACAATTTTCAGCATTAAGTGGTGGAGTAGCCTTGGGGATTATTATTCTTCCTGTCGTTACACGAACTACTGAAGAAATTTTAAAACTTGTTTCCAATACAACACGGGAAGCAGGACTGGCTTTAGGCCTTAATCGTACACAAGTTATTTGGCATATATTAATCAAGGGCAATCGTGCTGGAATATTTACAGGAGTTGTTTTGGCCATTTCTCGTGCAGCCGGCGAAACGGCACCTCTACTTTTTACCGCCTTTGGAAATAGTTATTTTTCATATGGACTTATGCAACCGATGGCATCCTTGCCGGCACAAATTTACACCTATGCTACCTCTCCATTTGAGGAATGGCAGCGCCAAGCATGGGCCGGTAGCTTTGTGCTAATTCTTCTTGTGTTAGGACTTAATCTATCTACACGCTTTTTTATGAGGCAAAAATCATGAATATACTTCAAGTTAAAAATCTCAATGCTTGGTTTGGTGACCACCATGTGATTAAAAATATTTCTTTAGATTATATGACAAACACTATTTCTGCAATCATTGGGCCATCTGGATGTGGGAAGTCTACATTTATTCGCTGTTTGAATCGTATTCACGAAGAAGTTCCTTCTGCAAAAGCAACTGGAGAAGTTATTATGCAAGGGAAAAATATTTACGATGCTGATGTTGTGAGTATTCGAAAAAATATTGGTATGGTTTTTCAAAAACCTACACCTTTTCCTGCCATGAGTATTTTGGATAATGTACTTATCGGGGTTCGTCTTCAAGAAAAATTAAAAAAAGCAAGGCTAATGGACATTGCTGAAAACTGTCTACAAAAAGCAGCTCTATGGGATGAGGTAAAGGATAAGTTAAATAAACCCGGAACTTCTCTTTCTGGTGGCCAACAACAACGATTATGTATAGCAAGGTCCTTGGCACTAAATCCACCTATACTTCTTATGGATGAACCAACTTCGGCACTTGATCCAATTGCTACTGCCAAGATTGAAGAACTCATGGATAATCTAAAGAAGGAATTCACTGTAATAATAGTAACCCATAATATGCAGCAGGCTGCTCGTATAGCAGATTTTACAAGTTTTTTTGTTCTAGGCGATCTGATTGAACATGGGCCAAGTACTGAAATATTTACCAATCCAAAAAATAAAAAAACCGAAGACTATATTATGGGTAAATTTGGTTAAAAGGGGAATAAAATGGATATAACGCCAAAAACAATTAAAGAAAGTATTTTAAAAATGGCGGCACTGGTTGAGCAAAATTTGCGTCAATGCTTTGATGCTCAGATTTCGTTGCAAGTTATGACTGATGTCGAAAACCAGATTAATAAAATGCATAAAGATATTGATGATGAGTGCTATAAATATCTGGCCCTTGCTGCTCCTCATGCCAAGGATTTAAGAATTGCGATCACGGTACTCAAAATGAATTGTGATATAGAACGTTTGGGAGATATTGCGATCTCTATTAAACGGGCACATCAAAAATTAAAACAAATTCCTATGGAAATTGATCATATGTGTGGAGAAGTTCATCAGATGGTTAATAATGCTTTTAGTGCTTTTGATCAAGGAGATGTCAATTTAGCGGAAGAAGTCATTCGCCATGATGAAGAAATTAATACTTTGGAAGTGAGAATAATAAAAGGATATATCGAAATAGCGAACTCAGGTAAAATTCGAGTGAAAGATGCCTTACGTATTATTGAGATTGCTAAGAATTTAGAACGACTTGGTGATCATGCCACGAATATTGCTGAGGATGTTATTTTTCTTGAATCGAGCAAAGACATCAGACATACGAATAAATTAAAAGGAGCGTGAATTTTCTTCCTACCCTTTATGATTCGTTCGTAACAATTCAAACCGGTGAGTGAGTGGTTTGTGGAGTTAAAATTGATCTGAATATTAAGAACACTGTCCCCTTTTGAATGGCAAGATCCTTTGTAACTATAAAGTGGTATCACATTGTTCATTTTTTGGTCTACTGGAAGTCTCCTTTGTGGTAATTTAAGCACTCTCTTTAAATAAAAAAAACGTAATTCTACTTTTTGCCTAAGCCTCAAATCATCAGCTTCGGTGTCAGATCCCTATTCGTACAGCTTTAGGACTTATCAAGTATCACGTGAATTACTATGGGGACAGGTTCCAATTCTTATCGCGTTCGTCCTTCAATAGACCTTTCGGTTCGAAAGCTTTAGCTTTCAGTCTGACCTTTGCCTACAGAATGTAGGTACACAGGCGTGATACGTTTAAAATCCCTTGTTCTGTTAACCCTGTGGCTTGTCGTCCACGAGTTGGTACTCGCTCTATTTTTTTCGATCCGTATTTTTTCATAGCATTATTCAACCGTATTGAATAAATTTTTAAAACTCTTCAATAATTTTTACCAAATTCAAGTAGATATCATCTCTGCTTTAGATATAAATTTCCTTTTTTACCACCAAGTGAACTTCTAGATCGCATACTTGATAGTTTTAGTATTATTTAAAAATTTACTCAAAATGTCGGCGTTAGGTATAATAATCTTCAGGTAACAATGAGCAACAAATATTTTATTTTTTTCATCATTTTTCTATTTATTGGCAACGTCTGTGCCCTTGAAGATAATTCCTCGTTTTCCGTTCTAAAGCAATTCGGGAAAGATAATAATGAGCGCTACATACGCTTAGAAAAAGCTCTTCGAAATATTAAGCCAGAAAGTATTATAAAAATAATAATTGCTTTTACCTATACACATGGAATTAATAAACTTAACAATCTTCCTCCTTTACCGGGAGTAGCACCTGATCTAAAATTTTATCAAAACCTTTTCCCCTACGTTGAAGATACTTTTGTCATCACTGATGATAGTGAAATGAATAAGACAGATCTTCTAAATCAAATATCCAAAAAAATCAGTAATCCTAACAAACAAGTTGTTATACTTATGTATTCCGGTCATGGTGGTAGTCAAGGTGAAATTTTTCTTGGATCCTATACTAAGCAATGTAAAAATTATTTTCATACTAATATTGCTGGAAAAGATTATACCAATGTCACCAAAGGGATATTTTTACAACCTCCACTTCGAACTAATATTTCTGATTTTTGGGGGATGAACTGTAGTAACTATGTTTTATCTCCAAGTGAACTTGTTAAAACCTTACAAAATAAAAAAGTAATTTTTTTAAATGATTCATGCCATTCAGGAATTTATGATCAATGGATGGGATCTCCACTTAAAATGCTCATTTATGGTGCTAAAGCTGACGGCTACGCCATAGAGTACAACCCTCATAGTTCGTATGATTATTTAAATCCACCCAAGATTGTTCCCAAAGGTAGTCATCTTAATTTAGAATTGAAAAAAAGATTACTTCCGGAGGAAGGATGTCGATATGATGGCCTTGATCCAAACAATGCTAGTACATCCAAGGATCTTGTTTTAAATCTTTATGAATGGACTATCAATTTAAGCAATGCTTATCAATTACCCCCTCCTCAGAAACTTAACTTAAAACAAAATTACAATCCCGTCTTATACACATCTGATCATCAAGTTCTTGCCCTCCCAGTTATGGTTTATCTTGGAAATGAATGCAAAAATATCACACCGATAAATCTGCAAACTTGGAATGACCTTGATCATCAATCTCGTCAGTTTTCTTCCACAATAAAAAACACAAATCAAGTTATAAATACCAATTTAATTTTTCAACTTTTTAGTTCTGGACAATATTAGTAAATGCCCCATTAGATTGGGTTCGAAGTAGAAAAATAAAATCGTAAGTCATATATCAATTTTTGCAAATTAAAATAATTCATCTCAAATTTTGTCAGTAAGTTAAGTTGAAAGATAAATGTATTCTAGTTACACGCAGACTTACTAAACTGACTGAACCTCCAGCGTGTTGTAATGAAATACAACAATATCGACAAAAACATTTTTTCCATAAAATCTTCCTAACGGTGATACTTTCCTCTAAAACTGCTTTTCGATCCCAAGGCCTAGGAACATAAGGTCATCCATATTGCTTTTTTTGTCCTGGGTAGAATATCTATATTTGTATGATAGATAATCATATTTTATGGTGAGCTTCATGTTCTTACAGACATAAAAACCCAAATCAGCACTGGCTTTCATAAAGAAAGTATTGGCCTTATCTTTATTATTTGGACTTTGTTTTGTTCTTGTTAGCCAGGGGGAAAAACTAAAGTGCATACCGTAGTCCCAGTATTTACTTGTATTTGATCTTCCACCTATTGTGGTAAAAAGTCCGATTATATTTCTTGTGACCCCGAGGTGAAGATCCTTCTGAACCCCATTTTCAAAATAATTAATTCCTAGACTGGCATCATACTGGACGTATGCTGTTTGGTGGTAGGCACTATAGTTAAGTTCTATATAGAAGGGATCTAAAAGAGCTCCGTTAATGCGCTTGCCACCAAAAGTGAAAGTGGCAAATTCCAAAGATTCATTTGTAGAAATAAAATGAGTGCCATCAAGCCGCCACATCCCCACATTTTTAAGAGATTGTTTTCCGTTATCTAACTGTATATTCGCTTTGGAGTGTCCACCGCTTATGTTCAGTCTGTTCGTATATTGGCCATTATAATTTGATGTTGGGTAGTAAGTATCTTTGTCTTCATTTTTAACCGCTTCATAGGAAGATTCTGAAGGTTTTACCACAACAGCTCCATGCATATGAGGATGTATTTTACAAAAATAGGGGAAGGTCCCTTCAGTCGCAAAAGTGTATTCAAATTGATCACTAGGAGAGAGTTCCTTAGATGTAATGTCTCCCGTGGTAAACGTTACGGTATGAGGAACCGAGTCCTTGTTGGTCCAGATTACCGACTGTCCCTTGGCAACCGTAATTTCATGTGGATTAAATTTATGATTTTCTATAATAACTGCGGTATGAAGCTGTTTCGTGGTCAAAATTTTTTCGGGTAATACTTTGTCTTCACTATCTAAGTTTGGTTGAGGATAAATTATCGATTCATCCTGGGCTTGGGCAAACATAACTATAGAAAACAGAAAGCACGCTATAATTATAAATAATTTCATATTCCTCCAATTATACATATCATAAAATATTATCATTATTTTAACACTGCATAATAAACAAAACTATTAAAATCCCCGTATCTTTATTTAGAATATATCCTTCTTTGACTACCATTGTTGGTTATTTAGAATATGGATACAAAATATTGTGCAGTCTCATATTGGGGTTTTGGGTAACTTGGAAGACATCACGTTTTAATTTATCTAACTTATTTAAGAAAACTACCTCGCGTGCAATTGAGTATTTTCAAAAAGAATGGTAAATATTTTAGAAATCTGGGGATAATTATGAAAAAACTATTTTTTATTTTGCTTTTAACTTTTTTTAATCTAGTACTTTCGTTTGTACTTGCTCATGATAACCTCATAATTCCAGCATCAATTGAAAAGAGTAGCGAAAGTACTTTTAGGTTAAACTTTACGATTTTAGGAGAGGAAAATTCAAAAGGCAGGTGCAGCGCAACCAGAATATCAGAAAAATATGTATTAACAGCTGCCCACTGTGTAGTAGGTTTTGCGGGGAGCTCACATTTTGATAATTTTTATTTTGAATTTAATAATAAAAAATATTTTTTATCATTGACTGAAAGGGGCCATTATTCACCGAATGAAACTAATGAAATATCAGATTGGGCCGTGTTTGAAATTTCCCAGAAAAATATACATGAACTATCAGCAATAAAACCTGCAAACTTTCCGAACAAACAAAAAATTGAAAAAATCATGAACAATTTAGGAGACTTTGCTAATTTTCAAAATCTTGGTACTGAAATTTGGTCAATAACATATCCAACTCCTTCTATAAGGCAACCACCAAGACCTGCACCTGATGGAAATGAATTTATTTCTAAAGGGTATTTAAAAACAGAGCTTGCTTATAAGCAATCTATTTTATGGGGAATCAGCACGCATAACATCTATGATGAAATCTTTGCCCCTGATGATATTGATTTTAATATTGATATTGAATCAGAGTGGCTGAAACTTGAGAATCATCCCCAATGGGGTGGAATATTTTTTTTGGCAAAACTATATAAGCAAAATACCAATTCTCTCATTTATCAATCTTCTGACTTCTCTGGTGGTAGCAGTGGCGGCGGAATTTTTTTAAAAGATAATGGAGAATTGATAGGTATACGAGTTGTTACAAATACTCTTGTTCAACCGACAAAAGGATATAACGGTATAAACCAATTATATAGAATTGATAAAATTTGCAAAGAGTCCAAGCTATTAGCGAAACTCGACAAGTGCAAGTTTTTGTAATGATAAAATTCATACTCCAGCCTTGAGAGCATAGCGTTGATTAATTGAAATCAGCTATGAATTGAATGTTAAAAATTAGTTGCGTTCGCAACTATGTTTGGCTAATATCGCTTCATGTTCAAAGGCAACGAATTACAAAGTAAAATACATCAATTTATACGGAAGTTTGGGTTTTTAGGACCACGCATGACCCCCTGTGGGGAAAAAATCAGGCTAACTCATGCACACATTTTGATGATTTTACTTGAAGAAGGAGTGCTTAATAAATCTATTTCTCAAGTATATCTTGCTCGCAAACTTGGAATCAACAAAAGTAATATAAAGCGACCTTGTGACGATATGGAAAAAGAGGGTTTGTTGGAGCAGGTTCCTTGCGAGTTTGATCTGCGCCAAAAGCGAATTGTCTTAACCTTGAAGGGAAAACGACTGGCAAAAGTTCTACAAAAAAATTCATCAAATCGTTTTAGTAATCTTTTTAAACAAATTCCAAAAGATGAGAGAGTAAATGTTCTAAGAGCATTGGATATTCTTATTAGTGCTTTAAGCGCTTTTGAGGTGGAGAAGATCGATGAAACCTAACCTGTACATAATTTTTCTTTTTGGTTTTTATATAATAAGTATATTTGCCCAAGATAAACAGAGATTATATTCTTTAGATGATTGCATCAATGAAGCCTTGAATCACCACCCTAACATTAGCGTATATCAAAACAAGATTTTTCAAAAAGAGGAAAAGGTTCAATTTTCAAAGGCAAATTTTTTGCCACAAGTGAAAGCTATTGCTGGTTATGATTATCTTTCTTCGGTTCCCCAAGCGAAGAAACAGTATTTGGGACAATCAAATAACGATTATCAAGCTGATCTAAATCTTAAACAACCGATTTTTACAGGTGGAAAATTAACCTCCGAAAATCAATCTAACAAATATGCTCTTGAATCAACGAAACAAGGATATCAAGTTGCCAGAAATGAAATTGTATATAACGTTAAAACTGCCTATTATAAAGTAGCTCATGCACAGGATATTTTAAAAGGGAAAGCCGAACTTTTAAAATATGCTCAAATGTCATTTGATATTGCGTCGGCACTCCATAAAAAGAGAAAGGTTCCAAGAGAGGAAACTCTTTTGCGTTTGGAAGTACAGCTGAACGAAATTAGACAGGAGGTTTTTTCAGCGCAGGAAGAGTTGGCAATTTCAAAAGCGATTCTGCGTAATACGGTTGGAATGAATGACGATGAAATTGTAGATATAAAAGACTTAAATACTGAAGTAGATTTCAACTCGGAGATCGACATAGAAGTTAGTAAAGACCCAAGAATGATAAAATTGGTAAACGACTTGAAAGAAGCAGATGAAAAAATTAAAATTGCGAAAAGTTCTTATTGGCCGCAGATCAATGCTCATTTGAATTATGGTCAAGAGTGGGCACATCTAAATGAGCGAAAAGCGGATTGGCTAGTGGGGCTTACGTTAGAATTTGATATTTTTGATTGGGGAAAAACCAAGGCAGAAGTTGGTCAGGCCCGAGCCTATCGAATGGAGCTTCAGGCTTATCAAAAATTGGCAAATAGACAGATTGATTTAGAATTACAAAGTGCGCGTTTAAAATATAAATCAGCGTACAATAAATTTACGATTGCTAAAAGCAGTATTGTAAAAGCTAAAAAAAGCTTGGACTTATTTGAAAATCGTTATCGTGATACACTGGTTACCAGCATAGAACTTCTTGATGCTCAGAAAGCATTTTCTCAAGCTCAAACTACTTATGCTACGTCGTTATTTAATATGCGTACTGCTAAAGCGGAAATCGAAAAATATTTGGAGACTAGAATATGACTTTAAGTGATATTTCCATTAAACGACCGATAGGTGTCTTGGTTTTGACGTTGATGGTGGTGGTTTTGGGTATGTTCTTTTTGCGTGGTCTTTCTGTTGATCTTTTACCAAGAGTAACTTATCCCCTCGTTAAAATTGTGATTGATTGGAAGGGAGCTAGCCCAGAGGAGATTGAAGAGAATATATTAAAAAAAGTTGAATCAAGTATAGCCACCACCGAAGATGCTATAAAAGTTACCTCGTCCGCCATAGAAGGGAATGCCTCAATTGATGTTTATTTTGAATTTGGTAAAGATATGGACGTGGCGCTTGCAGATACTAGAACCAAGCTGGATTTGGCTAGGAATCAACTCCCGCCTGGCGTAGATGATCCCAAAATATTCAAGGCAGATCCATCCCAATTGCCCATCCTGACAATTGCGATCTATTCTCAGAGTAAAGATGAGCGTGACCTTCGCGATTGGGCAGAAAATGATTTATCAAATCACTTTCTTGGGATTCCTGGCTTGGGCGCGGTAGTAACTTCGGGGGGGAAAATACGGGAAATTCAGGTAGTTTTTGATCAGCAAAAAATTCAAAAATACGAATTATCAACAGAAAAATTATTATCTCTTTTGCGTTTGGAAAATATCGAATATCCGGCCGGAAGAATTAATGATGCCAAGACCGAGTATAGTATACGGGTCTTTGCTAAATACCAAAATGTTACTGAGATTGAAAATATTATTATTGCTAATCGGGATGGACGATTAATTAAAATTAGAGATGTTGCTCAAGTAACAGATACGCACGAAGAGCAGAGGGTTTTGACCAGATTTAATGGGAAGCCATCCGTTACGTTAAGCTTCTTAAAGCAGCCTAACGCCAATACCGTAGAAGTAGTTTCTAAGATCATGAAACGTGCTCAACAGTTAGCAAATAAAAAGATTATTCCCAGCGATGTTCAATATGATGTGATATCTAATCAAGCATACTATATCGAAAATTCCATATCCAACGTTAGTTCATCTGCGATTATGGGGGCCATATTGGCAATGATGGCCATTTGGTTTTTCTTGCATAATATACGAAGAACATTGGTAATAGCAATCGCAATACCTGTAAGTATTTGTGGAACTTTTATTTTAATGGGATTATTCGGTGTTACCTTAAATATTTTTTCTCTGGGAGGGCTTGTTTTAGCCGTGGGAATGCTTGTCGATAACTCTGTCGTTATGTTAGAAAACATAACTAGACACCAAAATGGTACCCTCAATTTCATACAAGCTTCACACAAGGGGAGTAATGAAGTAATCAGCGCTTTGATAGCCTCCACTTTAACCAACATTGCGGCTATCGTTCCCTTCTTTTTTATAAAAGGAATTGCCTCATTACTTTTTCGTGATTTGGTAATTACTGTCACGGTTGCTTTTATAATATCTCTTATCGTTAGCTTGACAGTCGTTCCATGCGCATCAGCATACTTGTTTAAGAAGAATAACCTTGAAGAAAAAAAAGGTTTCAATAAAAGATTGTTAGAAAGGTTAGTTACCTACTACCAGAAAACATTAAGTAAAACTTTGCAATATCGAACTATAGTTATAACGGGAGTCGTTGTATTTTTTATTTTAAGTTTATTTTTGGCCGGGATGTCTGGACGTGAGTTTTTACCTAAAATTGATGATGGTACAATTACCATTAAAATCAAGCTTCCGACGGGATCAACCATTGAAAATACAGATTCTGTTGTAAAAAAAGTTGAAGCATCTGCTAAAGGATTCCCTGGGGTTAAAAGAGTATCTTCAATGGTGGGGGGCATTTTCCAGCATAGAAATGTGTATGAAAAAGCAAACGAGGCTGAAATCATCGTAGAACTTGTGGAAAAAGCAAAACGTACTCATCCCACCAGCTATATTATGAAAAAACTTCAAAAATCCTTTAAAGAAAACCCAATTCCTAAAGCTCAAGTAAAGGTTATGATCACTCCTCTTCGAGGCATAAAAACAACTTCTACTTCTGATATTGACATAAAACTTAAGGGATATGAATTAAACACTCTGTTTAGCGTTGCAAAAGATGTAATGAATAAAATAGAGAATGTGGAAGGAATAAATAACTTAGATATTTCACTTGATCTTTCTAGACCTGAAATACATGTTTTTCTAAACAGAGAGAAGTTAAATGATTTTGGATTGACTGCGAAAGACGCTGCTGATGCTATTCGGATTGCGGTGGATGGATTGGTAAGTACGCAGTTTACAGATAGAAAAAAGAGTATTGATTATGATTTAAAAGTACTGGCACAGTCCATTACAGAAAATAGCAAGCAATCAATTGAGGACATTTTTCTTTACCCTTCAAGTGGTGTCAGGCTTAAGTTAAAAGAGGTTGCGCGCATAGAAATTGCAGAAGGTGCCGTGCAGATTGCCAGGGAGAATCAAGTTCGAACAATAAGCGTAACTGCAGATGCGACCGGTAAAAATGTTGGAAAAACAACGGATATAATAAAAAAACGTCTGGCGGAAATAAAATTACCTCAAGGGTATTTTTTTGAGTTAGGCGGTGAAGAAGAAGCTGAAAAAGAATCTAAAGCACAGTTGCTTATCGTCATTGCTTTGGCCATTTTTCTTTTATTTGTGGTGATGGCCGTTCAATATGATTCATTGTCAGATCCTTTGATTATAATGCTTACATTACCGCTTGCCTTAACGGGTTCATTATTGTTGCTAGTCATTACTAAAACCCCTTTTGGAGCAATGGCTTTTTTAGGTCTCATTATGCTGGTTGGAATTGTAGTTAACAATGCTATTATCTTGGTGGAGTATTTGAATAATTTGACCAATGAAAATGGTGAAGGATTTTATAAAGCAGTGGTCGAGGGTGCTTCATTAAGATTAAGACCAATTTTAATGACGAGTATAACTACTATTATAGGGTTATTACCGCTTGCGTTTGGTTGGGGGGAAGGACTTGAGATGCTTAAACCTCTTGCCATAACGGTCGTAGGTGGTTTGACAATATCAACACTGCTTACATTATTTGTAATCCCTTGCGTTTATACTGTTTTTCATAAATCAATTGTTAGAAAATAGTTAAACCCCCTTTGTCGTTACCCATTTTACTAACAATAGGTTATAAAAGAGAAGGAGTTCAAAGGAGGTTTGTTATGCTGATTCATATTATTGAAGACGATAAAGATATTGCAAATCTTGTTCAGTTTAATCTTATGGATGCAGGATATGATGTGATCTGTTCATGGGATGGGAAAAATGGGTTTGAAACTGCCCGAAATAAAAAGCCTGATTTGATTCTGCTTGATCTAATGCTTCCTGGAATGAATGGAATTGATATTTGTGAACAACTAAAAAAAATCCAAGAAACCCAAACGATTCCCATCATTATGATGACTGCCAAAGGAGAAGAGGATGATGTGGTCAAAGGATTAAACGCTGGTGCGGAAGATTACATTACCAAACCATTTAGCCCCAAAATTTTATTGGCCAGGGTTAGTAGTGTCTTGCGACGAGTAAATCAATATAATAAAGAAAAAGAGGAAATCCAGGAAATGATATCAATACAAGGGCTCGAAATAAATAATACCAAAAGGAAGGTTTGGTGCCATCATAACGAAGTTGAAGTGACTTATTCTGAATTCCAAATTTTATATCTTTTGGCAAAAATTCCTGGAAAAGTTTATTCCAGACAACAGATCGTTAATATGATTAGAGGGGAGAATCATGCCATCACTGATAGAGCTGTGGATGTACAAATTGTAGGTCTTAGAAAAAAGCTTGGCAGTTGTGCTGAATATATCGAAACTGTTCGAGGCGTTGGTTATCGTTTTAAAGAAACTTGGTAGTATCAATATGATTGATTTCACTTTTATTCTTACTATATTAATTTTACTAATAGTACTTCCGATATTTTTATTTATTTTTAAAAAGAGAACAAATATCCAATCTGATGTTGAAAAACAAAAAAATATTTTAAAATCTTTGCTGTTTAGTATGCAAGAGGGCGTTCTCATAACAGATCTTGATGGTAATATCAGCGAAATCAATCTTACCTTCATGGATATTTTTAACTTAGACCCACATACTGATTACAATAACAAACCTGTAGGTGTTGTTCTTCAGATACCTGAAATTGAAAAAATTATTAATAAAATTTTGCATGAGAAGTGCGGACTTATCGAAGAAGAAATTCGATTGGTGGATAAGAAAAAACTAAATATTAAGGCCTCACAATTTGTTACAAATGAGAATCAGTTAATTGGAGTGTTACTGGTTGTTAACGATATTACACTCATAAAAGAGCTGGAAGGTATGCGGCGAACATTTGCTGCCAACGTTTCACACGAACTTAGAACTCCACTTACCTCAATTCAAGGTTACGTGGAAACCTTGTTGGATGGAAAAGTAACTGACGAAAAAATGCAAAAAAGTTTTTTACAAATAGTGTATAACCAAGCGGTGCGACTTCGGAATATTGTTGACGATTTAATGTCATTATCCAAAATTGAAAATATGTCAGAATCTGGCGACTTGGAGATGATACGTGGAGAAATAGAAGCTGTAATCAAGTCAGCAGTTTTACAGTGTCAGGAAAAGGCAAACAATAAGAAAATAAATATCTCAATTTTTATGAATGGAAAAATATATGTTAAAATGAATACCCGTTTGCTGGAGCAAGCTATCTATAATTTACTTGATAACGCTATTAAGTTTTCTAGCGAGGAATCACAAGTTAAAATTCAAGTCGAAGGTGTGGGAAATGAAGTGAGCCTAGTGGTTTCAGATAATGGAGCTGGAATATTGAAAAAACACCATCAAAGAATATTTGAACGTTTTTATATGGTTGATAAAGCACGCTCTAGAGAGCTTGGAGGATCTGGTCTTGGTCTTTCGATTGTAAAACACATAGTCCAAATTCATAAGGGCAGGGTGGACGTCAAAAGCGAAGTCGGCAAAGGTTCAGCGTTTTATGTTTATCTTCCTCTTAATTAATTAATCTAACTAAAATTTAATCATTGACTGATACCATGTTTATGCATATATTACAAAATATACATGGAGTTTGGCGATGAATATTACAAGTTTTAAAAGGCGTGCAGAAATTATTAAAGCAATGGGGCATTATGCTCGACTTATAATAATTGATGCGCTTTTAAAAAAAGAACAGTGTGTGTGTGAGCTAAACGATTTGCTTGAGATGGATCAATCAACGCTATCACGACATCTTACCGTGTTGAAAAATGCCGGCATTATTGAAGACGATAAACGTGGCTTAAAAGTTTTTTATAAGCTTAAAACTCCCTGTGTTATGAAATATATTGAATGTATTGAAGGCGTCATTAAATCTAATAAATAGGAGTGGCCTGTGGATATTAGAAACGAGTGGAAAAAATTATCATGGATAGTTGTCGGATTTTTAGCTTTGTACTTTCTTCCGGTGGGTAATAATAAGTTTGATAATGCTATAATGGAGTCTTTACATCTGGTAAAATGGTATGCCCAGGAACACGTTTTACTATGTCTTATTCCTGCATTTTTTATTGCGGGAGCCATTTCAGTTTTTGTAAGTCAAGCCTCGGTTATGAAATATTTGGGGGCTAACGCCAATAAATTTTTAGCTTATACGGTAGCTTCATTTTCGGGGACAATCCTGGCGGTTTGTTCTTGTACTATACTACCACTTTTTTCTGGAATTTATAAAATGGGAGCAGGGCTAGGTCCGGCAAGTGCATTTTTATATTCAGGACCAGCGATAAATATTTTAGCAATTGTATTAACTGCAAAAATATTGGGGGCGCCGCTGGGGATAGCTAGGGCCGTCGGTGCTATCTTTTTTAGTGTGATTATTGGACTTTTAATGCATTTTATTTTTAAGAAAGAAGAAGTGGCTAAAGCTAACAAGCAGATGATGATGCCAAAACCGGAAGTTTCTCGCCCGCTTTATCAAAATGCCCTCTATTTTCTTTCGATGGTAGGTATTTTAGTTTTTGCTAATTGGGGAAGACCTCAAGAAGTAGAAGGAGTGTGGTTTTTCATTTATTCATTTAAGTGGCCTATTACGACAGCTTTCTATATTGCGTTCAATATTATCTTGTGGAGATGGTTTAATACCAAAGCATGGAAACTGTGTTTGGGATTAGTTTTTGTAAGTCTGGCTTTTTTATTAACTCCTAATAATCCGCTCGTACCATTTACGGTGGGATTTGTTATTTTAGCAATTATCGCTAATACTGGAAACGATGAAAGCAAAGATTGGATTTCTTCCACATGGACTTATGCGAAACAGATTCTGCCGCTTCTTTTATTTGGAGTTATTATCGCCGGATTTTTGCTGGGTAGACCTGAAACGGAAGGAATTATTCCTAAAGAGTGGATTGTTAGTTTGGTGGGTGGAAATTCCTTAGGTGCTAACTTTTTCGCTTCGTTTGCTGGGGCGTTTATGTACTTTGCTACCTTGACTGAAGTTCCCATTTTGCAAGGCCTTATTGGCAATGGCATGGGCCAAGGTCCAGCTCTTGCACTACTATTGGCAGGGCCTGCACTAAGTTTACCTAATATGCTAGTTATAAAATCAATCATGGGAACGAAAAAAACTGTAGTTTTTGTTTCCCTGGTAATTATTATGGCCACAATATCGGGGATAGTTTTTGGACATTATTTTTCTTAACGTAAAATATATTAAGTAGATGATTATGGAGATCAAATGAAAATTCAAATTTTAGGAACAGGTTGCCCGAAGTGTAAAAGACTTTACGAAAATGCTGCCGTCGCTATTAAAGAATCTGGTATTACATGTGAAATCGAAAAAATTGAAAAGATAGAAGAAATAACAGAGTTTGGTGTAATGATGACTCCGGCACTAGTTGTGGATGGTGACGTAAAGACCGTAGGCAAAGTACCGGACGTCGAGGCAATTAAAAAATATTTAATGACAAAATAATAAACTGAAAAATAAATAGTAACCATTATTATTATAAGGGATAGTTTTATGAAAATTAAAAAGATTATAGGCATTTGTCTTGGATTATTTGTACTTTTATCAATTGCATTTATGGTTGTATCAGAAATCAAAAAAGATGAATCAGTAGGGGGTTCTTCACAATCAGTATCTCATATCGGAAACCAATCAAAGCAAGCTGTGGCCACCTCAGATACGATCCCTTCCAGAAAAGACAAATATGTGGAAGGTCTATATTTTCATGGAACCAATCGATGTCATACATGTAATTTGATGGAAGGTTATATACGCGACGTTTTAAAAGATTCTTTTGATAAGGAAATAAAAGATGGATTATTGTCATTTGAATCGGTAAACGTTGATGAAGCTTCGAATCAACACTATATTCAAAACTATCAACTTCAATCAATTTCATTTTTTCTTTCATTAAAAAAAGATGGTAAAGAGATAAAGTTTCAAAACGTTGATCAAATTTGGCAACTGGCCAGAAACGAATCTCAATTTAAAAGTTACATAAAATCGGAAATAAAAAGATTCTTGGAGATGTAGTATGGAATTATTGATTGGACTGGCATCGGCATTTTGGGTTGGAATTTTGACCGCGATTTCTCCATGTCCTCTTGCCACCAATATCGCTGCTATTTCGTTTATCTCCAAAAAAATTAAAAATAAGAAAATAGTTATGGCGACAGGGATACTCTATACACTGGGAAGAATGTTTACCTACGTTGCGATTGCTTATTTGGTAATTGGCAGTATTTTGGCCATTCCTAGTCTTTCTTTCTTTCTGCAAAACCAAATGGTAAAAATAATTGGACCGTTGCTAATTATTATTGGAGCGATCATGTTGGAACTAATAAGTATTCCTTTGCCTTCATTTGGAGGTAGAGCAACATTTCAAAAACTTTTCCATAATATGGGAGTCTGGGGTGCTTTTCCGCTTGGAGTGTTGTTTGCACTTTCCTTTTGTCCAGTTTCAGCGGCATTATTTTTTGGTAGTTTGATCCCTCTGGCAACCAAATTTTCTTCGACCATGCTATTTCCCTCAATGTACGGAATAGGAACAGGATTGCCGGTTTTTGTTTTTTCTATACTTATTGCTTTTGGAGCAACTAGTGTTGGGATAATATTTCAAAAGGTTGGAAAAGTAGAATACTGGATAAGAATGATTACCGGAGTTATACTAATTCTTATAGGAATTTATTTTGTGTTAACTTATGTGTTAAAGGTAATATAAATGCACCATCATGAATCCCCACATCATCACACCCATGACGTTTCAGATTTATCTGGCAAAAAAATATTTTGGGTAACGGTTTTAAATGCCCTGATTACTATTTCTGAATTTTTAGGGGGCATTTTTTCGGGTAGTTTGGCCTTATTGTCTGATGCTCTTCATAACTTAAGCGATACTGCCGCAATTGCTTTGAGTTATATAGCACATCGCATTTCGAAAAGACCCAAGAATTATAAAAAGTCATTTGGATACAAAAGAATTGAGATATTAGTGGCCTTTGTAAATTCGGGTGTGCTTTTCGGTATATCTTTGATGCTAATTTATGAAGCTATCAAGCGTTTTAACCATCCTGAGACTATTGATGGAAATTTGATGATTACGGTAGCGTTAATTGGATTATTCGCAAATTTTATTTCAGTATTTTTATTGAAAAAAGATGCCCTTGAGAACATTAATATAAAATCCAGCTATCTCCATCTCGTTAGTGATACGGTCTCTTCTGTGGGTGTAGTTTTGGGGGGAATAGCTATTAAGTTATGGAACATTGTGTGGATTGACCCGCTAATTACTATATTTATTTCTTTATATATTCTAAGAGAAACCTGGCAAATTTTAATCAAGGCGATAGATATTCTTATGCAAGCTTCTCCACCACTCAATCATAATGAAATAAAGGAGTTTATTGAAAATCTTGATGGGGTTAAAAATATTCATCATATTCATACCTGGATGTTGAATGAAAAGACTATTCATTTTGAAGCTCATCTAGACATGATCGATATGAAAATATCGGAGGTTGAGTTAATCTATAGTAAAATTGAACAATATTTACATGAACATCATGGAATCGGCCATATTACCCTTCAAGCGGAAGTAGATCGATGTTCGAAGAAATTAACCGAGCATACTTAAGCATTAAGGATAGCCGGCTTGAATCCATTCAACCATGCCGCCTTTAAACCAAATGATACGGTCTTGGGGAATTTTCCACTCAGTAATCGCAATTTTTGAAGCATTGTAGGCGCGATCATATCCGGTACAGTAAAAAATTATTTTTTTCTTTTTATTTATTTCAGTTAATATTTTCTGATTTAAAACATTTTCGGGAGATCCTTCTGAGAGATAAGTTAAATTTATTGCACCTTTTATATGTCCCGCCAAAAATTTTTCTTTAGGCCTATTATCAATTATTTGGTAGCTGGAATTGTTTAAGTAATTTTTATACAAGTCCTTCGCGGAAATAGTCTTAATTGCGAGATCAGATGCGTGCGCTTGGATAACTAGCATTTTGATTAAAATTAAAAAGCATACCACTTTTTTCATATTTCCTCTTTATGGGAACAGGCTTTCTTTAATGACTATTTTTGGCAATTACAGCTAAGATTGCCTTTTATAATTTCTTTCCAGTCAGCCACTACATCATGAGTCCAACAGTCATCCGCGCCAGCTGCCTCACGCATAGTTAGTGCCAATATATAACTTAATTCTTTGACGGTTGCGCCAGCCTCTAGAGCACCTTTGAAATGTTTCAAAACACAAGGTTTAGATCTGGCCTTAATGGATAGAGCGAAACAAATGAACTGATAAGTTTTCTCATCAATAGTTCTTTTATTCTTATAAAGTTCGTCCATTTGATCTAACATTTTAGAAAATTCTGGAAAAAATTCTGTTAACATCCTCATTAATTTACTCCTGTAAATTGCTAATATGGCAATATTGCCATATTAGCAATTGGCTGCTAATGTTAAGCTTTTAAATTTTATTGATGCTGTATGAAAACGGCAACTTATTTTATTCCTTAGTCATAGTTTGTAAGAATATTATTCGTATGTCTGGCCACCTAGTAGATATTTGAATGTTGTAGACGAATAAACCCAATGATGGCAGAATTTTTGGGTGAATACAAACGCACTTACTATTAACAAGCCCCTCGATCAAGTTACACTTACCAGAGCCGATAGCTGCAACAACCAAAATACCCTTTATGCGTTGTTTGAAAAAGTGGTGGATCAATTTCCTCATGCTACAGCTTTATTGTCAGAAGATACTTCGCTCTCTTATAGAGAACTCGATCAAAAAGCTAATCAACTGGCGAATTTCATGCATTCACAAGGAATTGGAGTAGGTGATTTTGTAGCAGTTTATTTTGATCGTTCTATTAAACCAATTATTTCTATCATAGCAATCTTAAAGGCTGGCGCTACCTATATACCAATTGATCCCAGTTATCCTGAAGATAGAATTAAATATATACTGGCAGAAGCAAGTGTTTCTTTAGTTATAAGTGAGCGTGGATTGGCCGATAATAAAAAAAATAAAATTGGTTGCCCAATTCTTTTTTTAGATGATTGGAATATTTTGAATCAACACTCAACAGCTCGATTATCAAAGCAACAGATTACTGCCAGCGATAATGATCTATCCTATATTCTTTTTACTTCGGGAACTACAGGACATCCTAAAGGGATAATGACTGAACATAGAAATGTAGTTGGCTTTATACATGCTTTTAATCAAATTATTAAAGTAAAAAATAATGATCGCATCTATCAAGGATTTTCTTTGGGCTTTGATGGGTCCGTTGAAGAAATGTGGATGGCCTTTTCAAATGGCGCCACTTTAGTAGTGAGTAATCCAATTGCGGCTAAATTACCTGATGAAGCTGCCAGAATCATGAATGATTTTAAAGTTACGGTTTTTTCATCAGTACCGACCTTTTTAGGACTTATAAAACAAACCATACCCTCTTTAAGACTTATCATTCTTAGCGGGGAAAAATGTCCTTCTTCGTTAGTGGAAATTTGGGAAACAAAGGGTAGAAGAATTTTAAATGTCTATGGCCCAACTGAAACTACCGTGAATACTACGGTTAAGGAATGTTATCGAGGAAAGGAAATTACGATCGGAACTCCTTTAGCGGGATATCAATTGTATATCCTGGATGAATTTATGAATCGTGTAAATAAAGGGGAAGCGGGAGAATTATACATCGGAGGTATTGGGGTTTCGCGTGGATATTTTAATAATGCACAATTAACCCATAAAACCTTTGTCAAGAATCCATTCTATCAGGCAGAGAGCGGTTCACCAATTTTATATCGCTCTGGAGATAAAGTTTGTGAACTTCCAAATGGGGAGATTCAATTTTTTGGCAGACTGGATACCCAAGTTAAAATTAGAGGTTTTCGAGTTGAATTATCTGAAATTGAAGCAGTTATAAGCGAAGCTCCCCACGTTAAAAGTGTATTGGTCCAACCATACGCTCGTTCGCCTGAACATTTGGAGCTGGTAGCTTTTGTAATTCCAAATAGTGCGAAAGAAGATTTTGACTACCAAGGAATTTTAACTTTGTTAAAATCCAGGTTACCAGCTTATATGATTCCGTCTTACCTTGACCTGCTGAATGATTTTCCCATGCTGGCCAGTGGAAAAGCAGATCGTAAAAATTTACCTAAACCTATTAGACCGTTAATCGATGTCAATCAGTCGATAAAATTACCAAGCAATCTTTTAGAAGAACAAATTGTTTCCGCCTGGAAACAAATATTTAACATAGAAGCTATTTCTATTGAGGCAGATTTTTTTCTAGATTTAGCCGGTTATTCGCTACTGGCGGTAGAGGCTGTCTCACTTCTGAGATCCCAGTATCAAATCAATATTTCCGTCAGGGATTTATATCAGTTAAAGACCATAGAAAAAATTGCAGCTAATCTTAACAACGAACAAAATAAAAATAATGCTATAAAATTCAGATCCCCAAAGATTAAAACTTCCGCCAAAGAAGTATTTAAAGCTACTTCCAAGTGGGAAAGATATCTTTGCTTAGGACTACAAACCTTATCACTTGTTTTTATCTATTTATATCCAGTTGCTATGATCGGGTTTTTGACTTGGGTGGGACAACAAGTGGCGATTGGAAGTATTACCTACACTTCCTTAATTTATTTATCCATTCCCTTTCTCCTCCTTGGATTTCCATTACATCTGCTTACTTGTATTGCTATGAAATGGATAATTATTGGGAAATATCGCGCCGGAGCATATCCACTATGGAGTTTATATTATTTTAGATGGTGGTGGGCATCCAGGATTCAAGCGGCTTCGGGAAGTGCTTTGCTGGTGGGAACACCAATGTTTAATATCTACTTGCGTTTAATGGGTGCTAAGGTCGGAGCTAACAGTATAATTAATACTCATCACCTTGGAAGTTTTGATTTGCTTAAAGTTGGAAGTAACACCTCCATAGGGCAAGGGTCACATATATCAGGTCATCGCATCGAAAATGGAATGTTATTAATCGCCGGATGTGAGATTGGAGATGATTGTTTCGTAGGGGATCATAGTTGTTTGTCTCTAAATACCAAGATGAATAAGAATTCTAAATTAGAAGATCTATCACTTTTAACGGACCATCAAGAAGCTGCCGAAGGCCAATCTTATGTCGGCTCCCCAGCTGAAATTGGAAAAATTACTTTGCCTGAAATTAAAGATGATCAGAGTAAGCCCAAACCAGTTCGTTATTCTTTTTTGTTTCTTGGGGCCTTGGTGGGAATCCAAATTATCTTTTTACTCTTATCACTTCCTTTAATTGCGATTTTGGCTGCTGGATTTTATTGGGGTGGCCTGGGTGGGCTTGCCGGTGCCTTATTTTTTGATGCAATATTCGGGGTTGTTGTATTTTGTCTGGGAATAGCATTAGTCAGAAAAATAATCATGCCTCAAACGCCAACTGGGATTTTTAATATATATTCTCTTTTCTATGTTCGTAAGTGGATGATGGATAAAATATTTGCCTCCAGCGTGGGGATCTTACACTCCCTATATACGACTATTTATTTGCCCACATGGCTTCGGATGATGGGGGCAAAGATTGGTCGGTTGGCAGAAATCTCCACTGTATCTAAAATGACACCTGATTTAACCTTAATAGGGGATGGGAGCTTTTTTGCGGATGGTTCTATGATAGGAGGACTTCGTCTTTATAAAAATCATATACTTTTAGCAAAAAACCAAATTGGTGCCAGAAGTTTTGTGGGAAACAATGCTCATTTGTCAGTAGGAAAAAGCTTGGGAGATAATTGTTTGCTGGGAGTACTTTCATCAGCTCCTCAAGAACATGTTACTACGCCTGATAATTCTGAATGGTTAGGAGTGCCATCTTTTTCTCTTCCTCATCGAAAAAAAATTACTACTTTTGATATCACTCAAACCTTCAGACCTACTACTAAATTATATATCTACCGTTTTATTATAGATGGCATGAGAATTTTGATTCCTAATTTTATAGGACTTGCTTCTGCCAGTGCCATGGTTCTTTTCTTTTACTATGGTTTTTATCATTTAAATTTACTACAACTTATAACGCTGGGCCCACTGGTTGGTATAAGTTTGACGGCAATCGTTGCTATGAGTGTAGTTATCTTGAAAAAAATAATAATGGGCAGATTTTATCCGGTCATAAAACCCCTTTGGTGCACTTACGTTTGGTGTAATGAACTTATAAATGGAGTCTATGAGACCATTGCTGCACCTTTATTATCTCCGCTGCTAGGAACCCCTTTCTTTAATATTTATTTAAGAATGATGGGGTGTAAAATTGGCAAGCATGTTTATATGGGAACCACCTTGTTTTCTGAATGGGATTTAGTTAACATAGGCGATTATAGCGCCTTGAATGAGGGCGTGGTTATTCAAAACCATTTATTTGAAGACCGCATAATGAAGTCATCCTATTTGAAAATTGGTAACGAATGTTCAATTGGAAATATGTCGGTAGTGTTATATGATAGTGAAATTGGTGATCGGACTAATGTTCAATCTTTATCACTTGTCATGAAGGGGGATAATCTACCGGAAAATACTAATTGGGAAGGCATACCGATAAGTGAAAAGTAATTTTTCAAAAGAAGACAAGTATGAGTGATAAAATTAAATCTTTTGATCTTGCGCGTGGCTTTGCTTTATTTCTTATGGTGAATATTCATATTATGGAAGAATGTGCTCTTCCTGATTTTACCGAGTCTTTTTATGCCTTCGTTATTCACCTCCTTTCCAGTCCTTTAACGGCCAGTATTTTTGTTTTTGCCATGGGAGTATTTTTTCAAATTTCCAAACATGCTACTGTCAAACAATCCATTATTCGTGGAGTAAAATTGATTGCTCTTGGTTACTTGCTTAATTTTGTACGTTTTACTTTACCGGTTTTTTTGGCCTTACAATTTGATATTTTAATACTTGCAGATATTGCTCCTAAAACTCTTTCCTCTTATATGAGGATCAACGATATTTTACAGTTTGCGGGTTTGGCCTTGATCTTTATGGCAATCTTAAAGCACTTCGTGAAAAGTTCATTTATTTATTTATTTTTATCCATTTTTATAATCGCTATATCACCATTTCTATGGGATTTTTCGACTTCCAATAAATTTATTAACCTGATTTTAGAGAACTTTTGGGGCGATAATATTTATATGAATTTTCCGTTTTTCCCGTGGATTGCATTTCCTATGCTGGGAATGTTCTATGGTCATTGGTTAAAAAACTGTAAAAATATTACGACCTTTTGGATTTATTCTCTTGTTTTAGGATTAATCATGATTCCAGTTGGTCTTTATCTGGTCAGTTTGAATCCCGAATTTACTAGCTATGAGGAAATTCATTCTTACTCTGTGGGCTGTACTGACTTTGATGTAATGATTTATATGGTGGGAACGATTTTATTTTTTATTCCACTTTGCCAGTGGTTAACTACACGTCTTCCAGACAACTTCGTTTTTAATCGTTTATATTACTGGAGTAACAACATCACTAGCTTTTATTTTATTCACTGGATTTTGGTGGGATGGCTAGTTATAGATATCTATGATAGCTCCAGTTTTGGCTCGATAATGCTCATTATTGTCATTCTAATCTCTACGGATAGATTGGTAATGGCATGGAATGAATTTAGACCAAGGTATAAAAAATATTTAAAACTCTAGTTAGTTTGCTCAGAGGAATATGCAAGAAAATGATATAGCATGCCTAGCGTTTCCTAAAACAAGTCATTTGCTTTTTGCTCAAAAAGCACTGCCTCAGAATCAAGAAGATCAGTTTGCATTTTTATTAAAACATCAAGGCAGTATATCTTGTTTCAAATCTTTGTCAGAAACTTGCCCAATTACTAGAAAAATAGAATTTCTCACAGGAAGAATCTTATTAAAAGATGCTATAAAAACCATATTAAATGACGAAATAGTTGATACAGAGGTAGGCATTGGTTCCAGTGGAATGCCTCTTTGGCCTGGCGGAATTATTGGATCAGTCACTCATACCAAAAGACATGTATGTGTAATGGTAGGTTTGTCGCAAGAATATCTGGCAATGGGCATCGATTTAGAACCGCTCATTAGTAGCGAAAAATCACAAGAATTGGGCCCTTTAGTTTTAGGTGCCAGTGAAATAGATTTATATCGCCAAGACTTAAGCGCTATGCCATTTAACCAGTTTTTTACGAGGTGTTACTCCTTTAAGGAAGCCATTTATAAACTTCTGTTTCCGCAAATTAAAACATTTATAGATTTTAAGGAAATAGTGATTACCAATATTAATCCGGTCCAAGATGCGATTTTAGCAATTTACCGGCCGTTGATAGCTAATCAGTTCAGTGGTCATTTCTTAGAAGGAAAATCTTTCAATTATAAGCAAGGTATTTTCTCCTATATTCTATTGAGCAAAACGCGATAAATAATAGGAGAGTAACTTCTTATTTAGTTAGTTGTCTCATCTTCAACTTTTGGAAAGTATTCATCCTTAGCACCAATTTTATGACCTGCAGGGATAGCAATCCCCAGTTCATCAATTGCAAAGACATTTTCCGGAAGATTTAACGAGATTCGCAGTTTTTCCATGGTAAATGGCGCGAATGGATAGAGCATGATCATGAGATTTTTTAAAATATAGAAACATGAATAAAGCGCATCTTTTCGTTGATCTTCAGGAAAGCGGTCATCGTGAGGTTTATACTGGGTAAACAAACTATTTATAAGCCTGGCATAGTTTTCAATGGCAAACAGAAGTGTCGAATATTCTGCACGCTCCATTTGTTTTAAATATCTGGTTACAATTTGCATGGTTTCTTTTTCGGCCTTCTCTAGAAGTTTTCCGTCTGGCACCAATCCATTAAACCTTGAGTGAACTGCTGAAATAGGTTTTTCAAAAGCGGCATTGAGTGGGCCTGCCAAAAATTTATTTCTTTCATGGAAGGTATTAAAATCAAAATTAGAATTTTTTTCAGGAAGACTAAGTAGGGCCAAGAAATATCGAACTTGGTCAGGGGCATAACCTTTTTCGTCCAGCAGTTGATCACCAGTATAATAATTACCGCGAGACTTGCTCATTTTTTCTCCATCAATTTGCAGATGAAAGCATCCAAAAACATCTGTTAGTTGCAAGTCGCCTTTGGCCGGTTGCTTATGGGGATTGTCCGAAGCTCCAAACCACATCGCTCCTTGCATAAGGACATAAAAGTAAACATTGTCCTGGCCTAAAAACTGGTAAACTTTTGCTTCAGGATCATGCCAAAATTCCTTATATCTTTCTGGATTTTCGCCTTGTTTGATAAGTGCCACTTGAGAAAAAGAAATCGGTGCGATTAGAGAATCCGGCCACACATACAAAGTCTTGCCTTCCATATCAGGATCTAGATCTGTAGGAAGTGGAATACCCCATGAGACATCGCGTGTGATAGAACGATGGGCCCAGCCATCCAGTAGGGACGTGATAATGCCCTTTTCGTTTAATATCTTTTGTCCAACCTCAAGGTCAGTCTTATTTTCAAATTGTACAACTATTTTTTTACCAGGGGCATAGCGACTTTTATGTTTGGGTAACGTAGGACGAAGTTCTTTGAAGATGGGCTCGTGAGTATTATCAAAAATTATTGAGGGTAAAACGGTATTATAAACTTCGTTAAAGACTGGTGTTCTCCATTTATTTTCTTTGGTTTTAAGCCAATCTTTCAATTCGTCGGCTACCTTCCAAAGATTAAGCCACCAGTGGACAGTATCTTTTAAAATTGGAGTGCCGCCGCTTAAAGCGCTTTTGGGATTAATAAGTTCACTTGGATTATATTGTTGTCCACAAACTTCACATTCATCGCTATAGGCGGATTCATTGGTGCAGTGGGGGTTTGGACATTTGCCCTGAACGTTTCTGTCTTGGAGAAAACGGTTAAGCTTGGTATCAAACCATTGTTTGGTGGTCTTTTTTTCAAGCATGCTATTTTTATGAAGTTGCCTGATAAAGTGCTGTGATAATTTCTTATGAATGGGAAAAGCTTCGGGTTTAGAGGTGCCGCTATAGACATTGAAAGAAATGCCAAAACGATCAAGTGTTTCTTTTTGTTTAGCATGAGTCTGATCGATAAAGTCTCTTATTGAAAGTCCTTCTTGAATAGCGGCGACTTCGCTGGTAGAGCCATGATCATCGGTGCCGCTCACAAAAAGAACGTTCTCTTTTCCGATTAACATGCGAAGGTAGCGGGCGAGGACATCTGGTGGAACATGGGCGCCGGCCAGATGACCAATATGAAGTGGCCCGTTGGCATAGGGCATCCCCGCGGTTACCACTGCTCGTTTGGGCCGTTTGGTCATCGCAAGAATAGATTTAACATCAGTAGGTCTTTCATAATTTGGTTTATTCATAATGCTTGCTCCAAAAAATTCCGCTAATTCATTATATAAAATCCCGCCGGCTCTTCAAACGCTTTTCATGCTTCACCTAAATATTAAATTTTCCTTGGTTTGAAAAAGACCTGGCGAAATGAAAAAACCTCTTAAATGATTTATTATTCGGTCATTAAACGATATAACAAATCAAAAAAAGGCTTAGGTGAACTTAAAAAATATCGCATTTGAGACAACCAATAAAGAACTTTCTGCAAATACTGGCATAATTTTTTTGAATAAACTGTTTGGTGATCATAAATCAGCGAAAAGTCTTCAAATCCAGAAAGCCTACGTTAAAATAAAACAACGCTTATGATTAAAAACTTAAGCCTGCTCGTATACCAAATCTATCTCTATTATAATCAATTAGATTTTCACCATAACCATGAAAAAATCCTACAAGAAAATTGGGAGCAAAGGTGGTCATTTTTGTTTTACTTATGAATAATAATTCTTGTCCTCCAGCTATAGGATTAAGATAATAATTTCCGCCAGGATAAAGCCTTAGATTTAACTCATTTTCACCCCAAAAAGATTGAAGCATATTGCTTACGGTTACTTGGAATTCCCACAATCCACGATATTTGGGCAAATCGGGGTTCGAATTTTTATAAGAATAAGGAAACCAAGATTTGATTGACCAAAGAATTTTGTGCTCACCTATCTTTTGAGTAGAATGAAATAAGGCATATGCTCGATTCCACCCCCTAGAATTTACGCCATCTCGTCCATTGGATTCATGTTCAAAAATACCTATATCTACCCACCGATTTGATTCTTTTTTTATAAAGATTCTATAAAACAGATCTGGATTATAATTCAAATCCCTAAAAGGTGCGGATGGTTCCAAAACATCCCACATCATTAGTTGGGTATAAGCAAAATACAAGTCTAATTTATTTATAAGCTGCACTTTAAAACTAAGTTGAATTTTTGTATCGGGTTTTCCGGTTAAAAAATAAATTGTTTTATATTGTTGGAGTTGGATTGGACTTGATTTAATTTCCTCCGGTTCTACGGAATAAATAGTCAATAATACGATGATCAAAAAAAATAATATCCACTGCAATTTAATTTTCATACGACATCAACTTTGTTAAAATCCAATTCTATAACAATCTTATGTTTGATTTTATCATCAACTAAATTAATAATAGATTGACCAACATTAGAAATATTTTCATCTAATATTATTTTCGATAATCCATTTGATAGACCCTTAGGATTAAGTACTTCGATTTCATATGGAGTTTGGCCATATAAATAGTAAATCTTATATTGCTTCCACTCAGGATGAATTTGAGGAATAATTTCTAATTTATTTCCAGTAAGCTTAAATCCTAAAATTGCTTCAATACCAACCCGATACATCCATGCTGATGAGCCTGTATACCAAGTCCAACCACCTCGTCCGATATGCGGTGCTTGAGAATAAATATCGGCTGCCATCACATATGGTTCAACTTTATAACAAAAAGTTTCTGCACGATTTGAACTATGATTGATAGGATTTAACATTGAAAAAAGTTCAACTGCCTTTTGACCATTACCGAGCTGTGCGTATGCCAGGATACACCAAATAGCCGCATGAGAATATTGTCCACCGTTTTCTCTGATACCTGGAAGGTAACCTTTTATATAACCGGGATCAAGCAGAGTTTTATCAAATGGGGGAGTGAGTAATAATGCCAGTTTATTAGTGGCATTAATTAAAAACCTATCGACAGATTTCATGGCCAATTGGGCACGGGGTAAATCTGCCATTTTTGAAATTACTCCCCATGTTTGGGCAATTGAATCAATTTGACACTCATCATTTAATGAAGAACCAAGAGGTGTTCCATTGTCAAAATAGGCACGGCGATACCAAGTACCATCCCAACCTTCTTTTTCCACTGCAATTTTCAATTGCATTGATTTTTTAATCCAATTAGATGATCTTTCTAATTCTCCACGATCTCTTGCTATTTTAGAAAATGAATTTAAATTTGCCTGTAAAAACCACGCCAGCCATACACTTTCGCCCTCTCCACCGATACCAACATGATTCATTCCATCATTCCAATCTCCGCCTCCTATCAAAGGAAGTCCGTGCTCACCAACGCTTAAGCTTTTATCGATGGCGCGGGCACAATGTTCATAAATGGATCCTGTTTCGATGCTGACTTCCGGAGTGAAATAAGCGTCCTCTTGATCGGGTAATAAAAGCGGACCTTCTAGAAAGGAAATACATTCATCTAAAATTGAAAGATCTTTGGTTATAGCAATATAATGTGATACCACAAATGGTAACCAGAGTAGATCATCAGAATAATGAGTTCGCACTCCCTTTCCTGTTGGAAAGTGCCACCAATGCTGAACGTCTCCTTCAATAAATTGCCGAGATGATGCTCTTTGAATTTGGGCCCTAGTAATTTCAGGTCTTGCCCAAATCAAGGCCAAAGAATCTTGCAGCTGATCTCTAAAGCCGTACGCTCCACCTGATTGATAAAAAGCTCCACGGGCCCACATCCGACAAACTGTTGTCTGGTAAAGAAGCCATCGGTTTAGCATAATATTCATCGCAATATCTGGTGTATCAACTTGTATCTTTCCTAATATTTTATTCCATTCTTCTTTAACCTCTAAAAGAGCCGTGTTAGTGGTAGCTACATCAATTTTTTTAATTAAAGCTTGAGAATCCTCTCTACTATCAGTTTGACCTAAAAGAAAAATAATGGTGAGTTCCTGGCCTGCTTCTAGAACAACTTTTTTCTGTAAAGCAGCGCACGGGTCAATACCTGCTCCGGTTTTTTTTAACAGTATTTTGTTATTAACTATTGTCGTAGGTTTTTCCTTGGTCTTATTTCTACCAATAAATTCTGTGCGGTCACATGTAAATGAATCATAACCGCCAACAAAAGTTGCAAATGATATTCGTTTTCCAAATTCCGCATTAGAAGGATTGTAGGAAAAAATGGCTTTTGTAATATCATCTTTTTCGGTTACTATAAAAGGAGCATTAGCCGACCTTGAAAAACCATGCACCCATTCAACGTAGCCATAGACTGAAAGTGTTCGTTTTTTATTGGTATGATTTTTTAAAATTAGTTTTGAGATTTTTACAGGTTCACTCCAATGTACAAATTGCGTAAGTGAAGTTTGTATGCCTTGATAAATTAACTCAAAGCGACTGTAACCTTGGCCATGAGAGATAACGTACTTTGCTTCTTCTATTCGAATGGGTGCAGTCGTTGGACTCCAAACATAGCCAGTGTCTACGTCGTAAATATAAAAACATTCTCCGGTGGGATCACACACTGAATCGTTAGACCACGGTGTAATTTGATTTTCTCTGCTATTTATTGACCAGGTAGATCCCGCACCACTTTCTGAAACATGAAATCCATATTCAGGATTAGCGATAACATTGATCCAAGGTGCAGGAGTTCTTTGGCCGTTTTTAAGACAAATAACATATTCCAAGCCTTCTGGAGAAAATCCACCCAGACCATTGAAAAATTCAAGTTTAGGAACGGAAATATCATATGACAAAAATTTATCTTTTAATTGAATCAAAGGTGATTTTTCATGCTTTTGATCAATTTTAATTTTAATGCGTTTGACTTGTTCAAAAAGATTACCTTGTCTTGCCACCAGTACTGCTCTTGCGACTGATTTTAAAAGGTTCTGATCTTGTAGTGTCATCACATCGGCATGTAAAATAAAAATCTTGCCTTTTAATTGGGGAAGATATGTTCCCAAGCTTGCATAACTCTCACGAACCATGGTTTTTAATGCTTTATAAAGATCTTGATAATATGAGTTAGCGCTTTCAACTAATATAACCAAATCAACAATAAGTTGTTTAGTTCCCCAATATTCATGGGCCCTTAACAATTGTTGGATAATACCTTTATCTTCGATATCATCAATGCGAACTAAAACTATAGGATTGTCACCGGAAATTCCATGGTGCCATAAATAGTTCATACTAAGCACATTGTGTTTAAGCATTTCACTAGAAGGTCGAAGGGAAGTATCCATATACAAGCATCTATTGGCAAGTTGTTGAAATAAATTGGCTTCATCTGGTCTGATTCCCAAATAATGAAGAACTACTTTAGCCTGAATCCATACCAAGTTAGAAGCTCGTTTGAGGGTCGCAATATCACGATACTTATCTGCTAAACGGAGCACATCTTCTCGGGTAGAACTGATAATTGTAGAAAAAGTTATATAGACTGTTGATCCGGGTTGAATGACAACACGTTTTCTAAGACTAGTTATGGGGTCTAAGACAGCACCCACCGTATTGGATAAAGGTTTTCCATCGACAATGGAAACAGGATTTTGAAGACTTCTTCCTCTGCCAATAAAACGTGCTCGATCTGTTTCATATTCAATTTCTCCAATAAAATTTATATCCGCCGTAATAACATGGGCCATCCATAGACTTTCATCCTTGTTTGAACGTGGACGACGTGTGGCGACTAAACAACCAATGTCAGCACAATATTCAGTTTGGACAAAAAGGTTAGAAAAACTAGGATGAACAACATCTGCTTGTTGGGTATTTAAAACCACTTCAGCGTATGAAGTTATTTCAATCTCTCGAACATTTGCGCCATTATTAGTAAGAGTTACCCGTCTAATCTCGACATTATCTTCAGGTGAAATAAAAATTTCCAAACGAGATGTAATTTTATTATCGACTCTGGTAATGCATGCACGATCTTCGGTGAAAATTACTTCGTAATTTTCTGGTTTTGTGCAGGTGGGTTGAAAACCTGCAGACCATATTTTTTGGGAATGAATATCACGAAAATAAATATAACTTCCATAAGAGTCGAGGGTAACATCTTCACGCCAACGAGTAATTGAGATATTTTTAAAATGGCTATAGCCAGAACCAGAGGTAGTAATCATAACCACGTATTGATTATTAGAAAGAAGATGAGTGCGTGGGACAGCTGGATCGGGAGTATAATAATGCCGATCAATAGTTTCATTATTGTTGCTTGGATGTTCTACTTCAGCATGATTATCTCTAAATTTTGTGGTAATAACATTAGTCGGTACTCTCTCTTGAAGCAGAAGTTCGCAAGCTTTAACAATAGGTTCTTGATGGAACCGTCTACAAAATAAATTATCAAAAAGAACGTTGGCAATTGAAACTAATGACATTCCTTGATGATGGGCCATATATGTTTTAACCACGGCCATCTGAGACCCTTCAGGGAGACGTTCTTTGGTGAAGTCTAATGATTCATAAAACCCATAAATCCCTTCACCTTTTAATGCTTGGATTTGTTTTAAATTATTTATGGCTTCAATGGGATTAATCATAGCTGCTAAAAATGTTGCATAAGGTGCAATAACCAGATCTTTGCTAAGACCACGTTTAAAGCCCAGGATCGGGATTCCAAAGTTTGAATATTGGTAGGTGAGATGAATGTCTCGAATATTATATGCAGATTCAGAAATACCCCACGGTATTGATTTTTGTTGTGCATATTTAATTTGATTTTCAACTACAAGACGATTCGTTTGTTCCAATAAGCTGGCATGGGGACTATTCATGACCAGCGCCGGCATGATGTATTCAAACATAGAACCTGACCAGGAAGCAAGTACAGCTCCCTTTTTTACTGTAACAAGCGAACGATTTAAACAAAACCAATGGGACACATCTACATCATTTTTTGCAATGGCTACGAAACTAAGAAGTCTTGCCTCAGATGCAAACAAGTCGTAATGATTTGCATCAAGTAGGTTTTCTGAGACTCGAAGTCCAATTGAAAAAAGTTTTCGTTCTTTATCATAAAGTAAGTTGAAATTCATTTCATCGATAAGGTGACGGCAAGTTGATGCAATTTCTGTTAATTTTTTTGAAACCTTGTCGCAAGTTGAAGCGGAAAACTCTAGTGTACGAATTATTGAGGGGGTATAACTAGGAAGAGAAGTATTTTCCATCCGTCTCAAATGAGCTGCGCACTCGATGCATCTTAAAGATAAAAGGCCTAGGGGAATTTGTCTTGAAAAATAACCTTCTTCATTAAAATTAATCATTTCTTTTAAATGGGAGTGAATGTCCCATGGGACGAGTTGCCGATAAGATCGCTCATGACCTTTAACTTCATCATTGACCAATTTTGCCCAATTTAAAATTTCGTTATTTTCATTGTCTCCACTTTCTAATATGAATGTACGAACTACATCCACCAAAGCTTCTGCTTTATTTAAAAGCTGATACCAAAAAAAATCTTTATCAGCTATTTGATCAAAAAATGTTAACAATAGTGTTTCAAACTCAAAGGCTGCTACAAAAACATGACTGCGGTCAACGGTTAAGGTTCTTTTGTCATCTGGCAGTTTAGATAAGGAATATTTGAAAAGTCTAAAAGTGTCTTGGGTGCCAATCAAATTATTGGTTAAAACTACTGGTCTCTTTAACATCTCCTCGCAACCTTGCGCTAACGTTAAAAGATGACCTGCTAAATTCCCATTATCAACGGACGATATATATCGTGGTTCTAAAGCTTGCAAATTGGTGGTTTCATACCAATTATAAAAATGTCCATTGTAACGAGGAAGTTTTTTCATATTATCAAGAGTTAATTCAAGTCGTTCAACCATTTCCAAAATCCCAATCCATCCAAAATCACGAGCTGCCATAATGGATAATAGATAAAGGCCGAAGTTCGTAGGAGAACTTCTATGAGCAATAACCGGATACGGATCTTCTTGAAAATTATCAGGGGGGAGAAAATTTTCTTTGGCTGTTACAAAAGTTGCAAAAAAACGCCATATTTTTCGCGCAGAATCTCGCAATAAAATTATATCATTTTTCGATAGAGCTTTCGCTGCTTTATTTATTGGTGCGGGAATGCTTATCTGCCAAGCTATTATGGGGCTAATTAACCAAAAAAATACGATACTCAAGGTAAGAAAAAAATTATTAAAATTAAAGTTAAAAATAAAAATCAATAAAATGATGGAAAAAATTTGGACTTTTATCATGCTATTTAGAAAACTACTAAAGGTAAGGCTCGCCAGGGTTGTGGCCTGCGCTGCGGTAGTCCACTCTAGAAGCTTACGCTTTGTAATTGTTAATCTATAGAGCGTTCGTCCAATAGCATCCAGATAAATGCCCGAGTGATGCGGAATAAATACGACATTTAAAATAAATCGTCCCAATCCTAAATTAAAAAATTCACGAAGAACGTGGAATTGTTGTTTTAATGGATTTTTATTATTGATGGAAATTAGTTTCAAGAAAAAAGGGTAAAATGAGGGCAATCCAATATTTACCAAGATAAGCAAAATCCACGGTAAAATTGATGAATCGGGCATTGAGAAAATGAGGGTAAGTAAAAATAATATGAGCGGTGGGGTTAATGAACGGCGAAGATTATCAAACATTTTCCATCGACTAATGAGAGAAATATTTTTCCCTTCTCTGCCCAATATCCAAGGAAGCAATTGCCAATCGCCTCTTGTCCAACGATGGATTCGGGCCTGCGCAACTTCACTATGTGAAGGATAATCTTCGAAAAATTCTACATCACTAATAAGTCCACAGCGTGCAAAGATACCTTCAAAAAGGTCATGGCTTAAAATTCGATTTTCGGGAATTCGTCCTTGTAATGCCTGTTCAAAAACATCGACATCATAGATACCTTTACCAGTATAACTACCTTCCCCAAATAGATCTTGATAAACATCCGAGCTAGCTGAGGTATACGGGTCAATGCCACACGTTCCGGCATATAGTCGTTGAAAAATTGTACTATCTTTAGTTGAGGGAAGGGCCGATGTAATTCTCGGCTGTAAAATGCCATAACCTTCGATTACACAATTAGTAGTAATATCAAAGCGTGCTTGGTTAAGAGGATGAGCTAAAGTCCCAACCAGTTTATTCAAAGATCCTTTAGGCAGTTTGGTATCTGCGTCCAGTGTTACAACATAACGAACGTTCTTTGGAACCTGTAAATAATTATCGGCAAAATCCAGAAATGTAGTGTCTTTTGCATCTCGAAGAAGGCGATTAAATTCATGAATTTTACCTCGTTTACGTTCCCAACCCATCCATTTATCTTCAACTTCATTCCATATTCGCTTGCGGTGAAAAATAAAGAAGCGATTTTCACCATCATTAACCGGGCCATATTTTATATTTAGTTTTTTAATTTTAGCAAAGGCCATATTGAGCAGAGGTAAGTCGGTAGAAAGCGTCTCATGATCTGCGTCTGCCCAATCTGATAAAAGCGCAAAATGAGCTACGCCATCAGGATTTGAAAGATAGTGGACTTCTAGTTGATCAATTTGTTTTAAAATATCTGTTTCGTCATGAAAGAGCGTTGGTACGACTACAAATGTTTTTAATTCAGATGGAATTCCATTTGATAGTTCAAGACGAGGAAGATGCCGTGGTTCCAAGAATCCAAGTGTTATATAATTAAGCAGCGAAATTGAAATATCGAGTGCTAAAAAAAAGCCGGGTATTGCCCAGAGCAAACTAGTGGGAGAACAGACATATAAAAGTAATAAAGTTAAAGCAAAAATACTTCCTAAATAACACAGCTGCGCATGCGTGATACACCATCTCAATAATTGATTGAAAAGTGTTATCTTGACTTGGATATCTTTTTCAAACTCGTAACGTCCAGAAGAAATAAGATAGTATCCAAGATCGGTTTTTTTACTGTCTATTTGAGTACCTTGATTTGTAAATTGATCACGCATAATTTTTGTTTTATCAAGTAGTAACTGAGCAACAAAAATTTCTGTTCGGATTGCAGCTTTTGCCAGTTTTTCCAACCCATGACGATATCGATCCCGGGTAATAAAATCCATTTTGCTGTAAGTAGGTTCGTCTTTGAACTTTTCATCAACCAAGCTCACTTCTTCAAAAAATTGTCGCCAATCAAATGCCGACATTAATCGCATACTGGTTATGATATTCCTCACGGTAGCATTAGCTGCTGTCTGACTAGCATGTTCTTCTGTAACAATTGTATCTAAGATAATTCCATGTCCAAGCAGACGATCATCAAGCCACTTAAGGATTGGGACAACTTTAGAATCTTGAAATCTTAGTCTTTGAATAAGTTGAACTGCAAAACTTCTACTGATAGGTAATTCATTTAATTCTTTAATAATTTTATTTATTGGACGAATGGGAGTTAGATTTTCATTCAATTCTAGAATTTCATCTGCAATTTTATCAGCAATTGTTCGCCCTGTTTGTGACCCCACGATTCGACTCGCAATCCGTCTTAAATTCTCAATCATGACTATCTGTATAGTAATCGAAATGGCCCATAATTCGCCGACAGTGAGTGGCTGGACTTTCTGATACGATTTAACAAAACGTTTTAAGAGGTCAAGATCGAAATGACTGTCGTTATGGGCCACAAATGCCCAAGCAATGCCATATATTCTAGGATAACCAATGAGAGGACCTACGGATAGCTTTGGAAGTTCCCAGTAATATTCAAGCGGTAAATTGTGACGGATGTTTTTAATTTGCTCTTCAATGATATGAAAATTATCAACTAACCATTCGGCAGCTGGTGTAATTGCTCTTTTTTCATCGATCTCTTTAAGAATTATTCTATAAGATTCCCTTAGCAATTTTTCATTTTTTATGAGCTTAACGGAGATATTTACGCCGCGACCAGGATCTAGCGTAACGTTTTGTGCTTCAGCTAAGCTTGCTCCATGTCTTTCCAAGTGAGTTGCGCTGAATATTTCTGACCTGATGGGATCTTCAAAAACTAAATAGGAAGATTTTGATATATTTTTTTTAAAAAAAACATGAGGCATTTTCATACTGATTTTTCACAGTCAAAACTGTATTTTGGGTTTAGCATACACACCTTGTTTCTTGCATTATTTGGTATATTAACGTGTCAATGTTCTGACTTAGAACGTAGCACTATAGTTATGAAGAAAGATTGAACTCACTATTAACACTTGTTCATTAACAGCAAAGTCTCAAAAGGATTTTAGTTAAGATTTTAGGTAAAAAAAAAAGACCACCTTCGTGATCTCAAATTTAAATTGTAAAATAAATGGCGGG
>Ga0156359_113_pt1 | contig 50069 bp, 27 predicted proteins | sample RifOxyA1_FD_108004 | JGI IMG/M metagenome (GOLD analysis project Ga0156359, IMG submission 108004) | Bdellovibrionales bacterium RIFOXYA1_FULL_36_14 | reverse complement strand
AGCAGGCGCTGCTGCCAATGTGGATGTCTATGTAACGGGAGCTAGCTCAATTGTTGCTAACGGTTCAAGTACTACAACCCTTACTGCATCAGTAACTGATACTAATGGTAACCCAGTCAATAATGAAACGGTTACGTTAAATATTCCAGCGAATGGTGGATCAGTGCCTGGCACAGTAAATACCAATGCTTCAGGACTCGCGGTTTTCACGCTGACTAGCTCAACCGTTTCTGGAACTTATAATTATACCGCTACTGCAAATAGTATTACTTCATCTTCAAAACAAGTGGTCTTTACCGCTGGTGCCGCTGCAAATGTGGATGTGTATGTAACTGGAGTCAGTTCAATTGTTGCTAATGGATCATCAACTACAACGCTTACTGCTTCGGTAACTGATACCAATGGTAACCCAGTTAATAATGAAACCGTTACTTTAAATATTCCTGCAAATGGTGGATCAGTACCAGGAACAGTTAATACCAATGCTTCTGGCTTAGCTGTATTTACTTTAACTAGCTCGACAATAGCAGGAACTTATAACTATACAGCCACTGCTAATGCTATAACATCATCTTCAAAACAAGTTATTTTTACCGCGGGTGCCGCAGCTAATGTGGATGTGTATGTAACGGGAGCAAGTTCAATAGCTGCTAACGGTTCAAGCACCACAACTCTTACTGCTTCAGTAACCGATACTAATGGTAATCCAATTAATAATGAAACGGTTACTTTAAATATTCCTGCCAACGGCGGTTCAGTACCTGGCACAGTAAACACAAATGCATCTGGTTTGGCAGTGTTTACGCTGACGAGTTCGACAGTTGCTGGAACTTATAACTATACTGCTACAGCCAATGCTATTACCTCATCTTCAAAACAAGTAATCTTTACTGCCGGCGTAGCAGCTAATGTTGATTTATATGTAACTGGCGCTAGTACTATTGCATCTGATGGAGCAAGCACCACCACTTTAACAGCATCAGTGACAGACACTAATGGTAATCCAATTAATAATGAGACAGTCACACTTAATATTCCAGCAAATGGTGGATCAGTACCTGGCACCGTAAACACCAATGCTTCAGGTCTAGCAGTCTTTACATTGACTAGCTCTACAGTCGCTGGAACATATAACTATACTGCTACCGCTAACAGTATTACCTCATCATCTAAACAAGTGATTTTTTCAGCAACGGGTGATGCACCTGAGGTTGTGTCAATTCTCCCGAGTGCTGGATATAACACACGCACAGATGCCGATAGTGTCGAATATACAGTTATTTTTAGTGAAGGAGTTATAGGTGTTAGTGTATCAGATTTTAGTTTATATGTAACAGGTACGGCATCGGGCACAATTGGAAATGTAACCAGTGTATCAACCTCGTCATACACTGTTGCTATCAACTCTATCGTTGGAGAAGGGCAATTACGACTGGATTTAAATGACAGTGATTCAAGTATAGAAAATAGTTTAAATGTAACCTTGTTGGATAAAACAGTTGAGGGTGCATACTATGAAATTACTGATCGCTTTGGATTTGGTGGTGCCCATAATGATATTAAAATTGTTGAGAATTATGCTTACGTGGCACAAACGCAAGGGCTATATATTTATGATATTTCTAACGTAGTTAATCCAACCCTAGTAGGAAGCTATAAAACAGGGGGAAATGCTTCGGGTGTAGCAGTGTCTGGAAATTATGCCTATGTGGCAGATTATGAGAACGGTTTGGTCGTAATAGATATAAGTAATCCGGCTAGCCCAAGTCTTACTGGAAGTTATAATACTGCAGGAACTGCTTACGGCGTTGCTGTATCTGGAAATTATGCTTATGTTGCTGATTACGGTAACGGTTTAGTAGTAGTTGATATAAGTAATCCAACAACCCCTGCTTTCTTTGGAAGTTATGATACTGTCGGAAATGCTTGCGGAGTAACAGTGTTAGGAAGTTATGCTTACGTGGGAGATGGTTTGAATGGTTTGGTAGTGGTGGATATAAGTAATCCGGCCAGTCCAAGTCTTACCGGAAGTTATAACACTGTCGGAGCTGCTTACGGCGTAACAGTGTTAGGAAGTTATGCTTATGTAGCTGATTCTAGCAATGGTTTGGTAGTGGTGGATATAAGTAATCCGGCTAACCCAAGTCTTACCGGAAGTTATGATACTGTCGGAATTACTTACGGAGTAACAGTGTTAGGAAGTTATGCTTACGTGGCGGATGGTTTGAATGGTTTGGTAGTGGTGAATATAAGTAACCCGGCAAGTCCAACTCTTGCAGGAAGTTATAATACTGCCGGAGATGCTAGCGGAATAACAGTGTTAGGAAGTTATGCTTATGTAGCTGATGATAGCAATGGTTTGTTAGTGGTGGATATAAGTAATCCGGCTAGCCCAAGTCTTATCGGAAGTTATAGTACGGCAGGAAACGCTTACGGATTAACAGTGTCAGAAAATTATGCCTACGTGGCAGATTATAAGAATGGTTTGGTAGTAATAGATATAAGTAATTTGACTAACCTAAGCCTTGTCGGAAGATATGATACTGTCGGAGATGCTTACGGAGTAACAGTGTTAGGAAGTTATGCTTATGTAGCTGATTATAACAATGGTTTGGTAGTGGTGGATGTAAGCAATCCGGCTAGCCCAAGCCTTGTCGGAAGTTATAATACGGTAGGCTCCGCTCAAGAAGTAGCTCTGGTTAGAAATTATGCTTACGTAGCGGATGGGGCTAATGGTTTGGTAGTGGTGGATGTAAGTAATCCGGCAAGTCCAAGTCTTACCGGAAGTTATAATACTGCCGGAGTTGCTTATGGAATAACAGTATCGGGAAATTATGCTTACGTGGCAGATAGTAGCAATGGTTTGGTAATAATAGATATCAGTAATCCGACAAGTCCAAGTCTTGCTGGAAGTTATAATACTGTTGGACTTGCTAGCAAAGTAGTTGTGTCCGGCGATTACGCCTACGTGGCAGATCAAAGTAGCGGTTTAATAGTAATTAATATAAGTGAACCTACCAATCCGAGTTTAACCGGAAGTTATAATACGGTAGGCGCCGCTCTGGCAGTAACTGTAATTGGAAGTTATGCTTACGTAGCTGATTCTAGCAATGGTTTGGTAGTGGTGGATATAAGTAATCCAGCTAGTCCAAGTTTTGTTAAAAGTTATGATACTGTCGGATCTGCTCGCGGAGTAACAGTGTTTGGAAATTATGCTTACGTGGCAGATACTTCAAACGGTCTTGAAATCATCAACGTCGCCAGATCACTCGATCCAACTCTGGTGTCAATCGTGAGAGATGCTAGTCTTAACTATCAAACCGACGATGAAACCGTAAGCTTTACTATAACTTTTAATGAAGCCGTCACTATCCCTTCAACTTTAGATTTTACATTAGTAGCCACTGGAACAGTCACGGGAACGATTTCTTCGGTTACTCAAGTGGATGAGCGAACCTTTACAGTAACCGTTACTGATATTACTGGTACCGGACAGCTCACGCTTGATTTAAATGATAGCAATGGAAGTATCGCGGATGTTAATGGCAATACTTTAATTTCAACCACCGCTTCGGGAGATGAGCGTTTTGAAATCACCGATCGTTTTGGAATTGGTGGATTACAAAATGAAGTTCTAAAGATTGGTGATTATGCCTATGTGGCCCAGACGCAAGGACTTTATATTTATGATGTTTCTTCTAATGCCACTCCAGTGTTGGTGGGAAGTTATAAAACCAAATCAATGGCCCACGGTGTGGATGTCGTCGGCAATTATGCTTATGTCGCAGATTATGCCAGTGGCTTAATCATTCTTGATATTACTGATCCGGCCCAGCCGATTTTTAAAGGTCAATACAATACTTCTGGGCTTGCCTACGGTGTAGATGTGGTTGGCAATTACGCCTACGTAGCAGACTATTCTAACGGCTTAGTTGTACTGGATATAAGTAACCCTGCAAACATTATTTACAAAGATGGCTATAATACGGTTGGACTTGCTTATAAGGTAACAGTATCTGGAAACTATGCTTACGTTGCTGATGCTACGAACGGAATGGTAGTCATAAACATTAGTGATCCTGCCAATATTACTTTGGCCGGAAGTTATGATACTGCCGGAGAGGCCAGACAGGTTTCGGTTACCGCGACTTATGCCTTTGTAGCAGATAGTACGAATGGTTTGGTTGTTTTGAATATATCCAATCCAACCAGTCCAAGTTTATTTGGAGGTTATGATACGACCGGAACAGCTAGTTTTGTTTCACTATCTGGAAACTATGCATATGTCGCTGATTATTATGATGGTCTGCAAGTTATTAACATTACCAACCCAGCCGCTCCAACTCTCACTGGTACTTTGAATACCGATGGGTACGCTAGAGGGGTGCATGTGGTGGGAAGCTACGCTTATGTAGCCGATAGCGATAACGGATTATTGGTAGTTGATATTTCTACCCCTGCCGCTCCAAGCTTGCAAGGAACTTACTATACTATGGGTTCATCCAGAACACCTTTTATCTCTGGCAACTATGCTTATATCGCCGACGAAAACAATGGACTCATGATTGTAGATATTAGCGATCCTGAGCATCCGGTTCACGTGGGAAGATACGATCCCGGTCAATTAATATATGATGTTTATGTTTCTGGAAATTATGCTTATCTGGCAGCGTACACTAGTGGATTAGTCATTGTCGATGTTAGTGATCCGGCCAATCCAAGCTACGCAGGAACTTATAATACGGTTGGTAGCGCATATGGAGTGTATGTATCTGGTAACTATGCTTATGTCGGAGATGGGACTAACGGATTAGTAGTTGTCGATGTAAGTAATCCGGCCAGCCCAACTCTGAAAGGTAGCTACAATACCGCAGGTACTGCTTATCATATTGATGTAGTAGGTAATTATGCTTACGTCGCAGATTATGCCAACGGTTTGGTAGTAGTTGATATCAGTAATCCAGCTACTCCAACACTGACAAGCAGCTACAATACCGCTGGACAGGCGCGAGGAATAAAAATTTCGGGAAATTATGCTTACGTGGCAGACGATGCCAGTGGTTTAGTTATTATTAATGTTTCAAATCCAGCGAGCCCGAGTTATGTTACAACCTACAATACTCCTGATCAGGCATTTGGAGTAGATGTCGTCGAAGACTATGCCTTCGTTGCAGATGATTCAACTGGTTTGATGATATTTAATATTAGCGATCCAGCGAATCCAACTTTGGTGACTACATACACTGACTTATGGATGGCCTTTAGAGTGAAAGTAGTAGGTGAGTATGCCTACGTAGCATCTTTCTACAACGGTCTTGAAATTATCAATCTTTCTAAAACTATTAACCCAACTCTGGTTTCAATCGTAAGAGATGCTAGTCTTAACTATCTAACTGACGATGAAACTGTAAGCTTTACAATAACTTTTAGCGAAGCAGTTACCATTCCATCTGTGCTGGATTTTACTTTAGTCACTATCGGTAACGTCACAGGCTCGATCTCTTCGGTTACTCAAGTTGATGAACGTACTTTTACGGTAACCGTTACTGATATTACTGGTACGGGACAGCTCACGCTTGATTTGAATGACAGCAATTCAAGCATTGTTGATAACCAAGGTAATGCACTGACTTCAACTACAGCTTCAGGAGATGAGCGTTTTGAAATTACCGATCGCTTTGGGTTTGGAGGTGTTCATAATGATGTAAAGGTAGTTGGTGATTACGCTTATGTGGCGCAAACCCAAGGATTATATATTTATGATATTTCTAACGTAGTTACTCCAACACTGGTGGGGAGATACAAAACGGTGGGAAACGCTTTGGGTGTAGCAGTGTCCGGAAATTATGCCTATGTGGCAGATTATGAGAACGGTTTGGTCGTAATAGATATAAGTAATCCAGCTAGCCCAAGTTTTACCGGAAGTTATAATACTACCGGACTTGCTTGCAATGTAGCTGTGTCCGGTGATTACGCCTACGTGGCAGATCAAGGCAGTGGTTTAATAGTTATTAACATAAGTGATCCTGCCAATTTGAGTTTAGCTGGAAGTTATAATACTGCTGGAACTGCTTACGGAGTAACAGTGTCAGGAAATTATGCTTACGTGGCAGATGGTATGAGTGGTTTGGTAGTGGTGGATATAAGTAATCCGGCCAGCCCAAGCCTTACCGGAAGTTATAATACTCTTGGAACTGCTCAAGGTGTAACAGTGTTAGGAAGTTATGCTTATGTGGCTGATTATACCAATGGTTTGGTAGTGGTGAATATAAGTAATCCGGCCAGCCCAAGTCTTACCGGAAGTTATAATACTGTTGGAACTGCTTACGGAGTAACAGTGTTAGGAAGTTATGCTTATGTGGCTGATTATACCAATGGTTTGGTAGTGGTGAATATAAGCAATCCGGCTAGCCCAAGTCTTGTCGGAACTTATAATACTGCCGGATCCGCTTACGGAGTAGCAGTGTCTGGAAATTATGCTTATGTAGCTGATTATAGCAATGGTTTGGTAGTGGTGGATATAAGTAATCCGGCCAGTCCAAGTTTTACTGGAAGTTATAGTACGGCGGGATACGCTTACGGATTAATATTGTCAGAAAATTATGCCTACGTGGCAGATAATGAGAACGGTTTGGTAGTAATGGATATAAGTAATCCGGCAAGTCCAAGTCTTACCGGAAGTTACAATACTGTAGGAAATGCTTACGGAGTAACAGTGTTAGGAAGTTATGCTTATGTGGCTGATAATACCAATGGTTTGGTAGTGGTGAATATAAGTAATCCGGTCAGCCCAAGTCTTACCGGAAGTTATGATACAGTAGGCACCGCTCAGGCAGTAGCAGTGAATGGAAATTATGCTTACGTGGCGGATGGGACTAATGGTTTGGTAGTGGTGGATATAAGTAATCCGGCAAGCCCAAGTCTTGCTGGAAGTTATAATACTGTTGGGACTGCCTATGGAGTAACAGTGTTTGGAAATTATGCTTACGTGGCGGATGGGACTAATGGTTTGGTAGTGGTGAATATAAGTAATTCGGCAAGCCCAAGTCTTGCTGGAAGTTATAATACTCTTGGAACTGCTTACGGAGTAACAGTGTCTGGAAATTATGCTTACGTAGCGGATGGATCTAATGGTTTGGTAGCGGTGAATATAAGTAATCCGGCAAGTCCAACTCTTGCAGGAAGTTATAATACTGCTGGAAGTGCTTACGGAGTAATAGTGTCTGGAAATTATGCATACGTAGCTGATTTTAGCAATGGTTTGGTAGTGGTGGATATAAGTAATCCGGCTGCCCCAAGTTTTGTTAACAGTTATGATACTGTTGGATCTGCTCGCGGAGTAACAGTGTTTGGAAATTATGCTTACGTGGCAGATATGTTAAATGGTCTTGAAATAATCAACGTCGCTAGAACCCTTGATCCTACTCTCCTGTCAATCGTAAGAGATGCAGATCTGCTTTATCAAACTGATTCTGAAACTGTAAGTTTCACTATTACCTTTAGTGAAGCGGTCACCACTCCTTCAGTGCTTGATTTTACGCTAGTGACGACGGGTGATGTGACGGGAACTATCTCTACGGTTACTCAAGTAGATGATCGAACTTTTACAGTAACGGTTACTGATATTACGGGTACGGGGCATCTCACCCTTGATTTGAATGATAGTGATTCAAGCATTGTTGATAACCAAGGAAATGCTTTAGTTTCAACTACCGCTTCTGGAGATGAGAGTTTTGAAATTACCGATCGCTTTGGGCTTGGTGGAACACTCAAAGATGTAAAAGTTGTTGGAAATTATGCTTATGTTGCGCAAACCCAAGGATTATATATTTATGATATTTCTAGCGTAGTTAATCCAATACTAGTAGGAAGCTATAAAACAGTGGGACTTGCTGAAGGTGTAGCTGTATCCGGAAATTATGCTTATGTGGCAGATTCTCTTAATGGTTTCTTGGTGGTTGATATAAGTAATCCAGCAAGCCCAAGTCTTACTGGAAGTTATAATACTGCAGGATCTGCTAAAGCAGTGGCCCTATCAGGAAATTATGCTTTTGTGGCGGATCAAACTACTGGGTTAGTAGCGATTAATATAAGTGATCCGGCTAGTCCAAGTCTGGCCGGGAGTTATAATACTGCGGGATATGCCTATGATGTAGTCGTATCTGGAAATTATGCTTATGTAGCAGATTATTCCAATGGATTAGTGGTGGTGGATATAAGTAATCCCGCCAGTCCAAGTCTTACCGGAAGTTATAATACTGCAGGAAATGCCTATGGTGTCGCCGTATCCGGAAGTTATGCGTATGTGGCAGATGACAGTAATGGTTTAGTAGTGGTTAATATAACTAACCCGGCAAGTCCTTCTTTGCAAGGAAGTTATAATACTGCAGGATATGCCGAAGCTGTCGTTGTATCTGGAAATTATGCTTATGTGGCAGATGGTACGAATGGTTTCGTAATTGTTAACGTAAGTAACCCATCCAGCCCAAGTCTTGCCGGAAGTCATAGTGCCACAGGAGTTACCTATGGAGTAGCAGTATCTGGAAATTATGCTTATGTGGCAAGTGGTGAAGGTAGCTTAGTGGTACTAAATATAAGTAATCCAGCAGCTCCGACTCTCACCGGAAGTTATCTTACAATGGGATATGCTAGAGGTATCGCTGTATCTGGAGATTATGCTTATTTGGCAGATGGCAGTAATGGTTTAATGGTTGCCAATATAAGTAATCCGGCCAGTCCAAGTTTGGCAGGAACTTATAATACTGCGGGATCTGCCAGAGGTGTCGCTGTATCTGGAAATTATGCTTATGTGGCAGATTATGCAAATGGTTTAGTGGTGGTTAATATAAGTAATCCAGCTGCCCCGGCGCTCGCTGGAAGTTATAATACTGCCGGAAATTCCGTTGGTGTCGCCGTATCCGGAAATTATGCTTATGTGACAGATGAAGCAAGTGGTTTAATAGTGTTTGATATAAGTTATCCAGCTAGTCCTAGTTTGGCCGGAAGTTATGATACTGCAGGTTTGGCTAATGGTGTTGCCATTTCCGGAAATTATGCTTACGTAGCAGATGGCAGTAATGGTTTAGTAGTTGTTGATATAAGTGATCCAACAACTCCGACATTCTTTGGAAGTTATGATACTGCAGGCACTGCTTATAGTGTCACCATATTCGGAAATTATGCTTATGTGGCAGATTATTCAAATGGTATAGTATTGGTAGATATAAATAATCCAGCGAATCCGATTTTATTGGCAAGTTATAAGTCTGTAGGCGGTTCTTACGGTGTTGTAATAATTGGAAATTATGCCTATGTGGCAGATGGCAGTAATGGTTTGGAAATCATCAACGTTGCAAGAACCCTTGATCCAATGCTAGTTTCAATCGTCAGAGATTCTTCACTTCTTTATCAAACTGATTCTGAAACAGTAAGTTTCACCATTACCTTTAGTGAAGCAGTTACTATCCCTTCAGTACTTGATTTTACGCTAGTGACGACGGGTGATGTGACGGGAACAATAGCCTCCGTTACGCAAGTGAATGATACAACGTTTACGGTAAACGTTAATAACATCACTGGTATTGGGCAACTCACGCTTGATTTAAATGATAGCAATTCTAGCATTGTTGATAATCAAGGAAATGCACTTATTTCTACCACTGCATCTGGTGAAAGCTTTGAAATCACCGATCACTTTGGGTTTGGTGGTGTGCATCGAAACGTCCAAGTGCTTGGTGATTATGCTTACGTAGCGCAGATGCAAGGACTCTATATTTATGATATTTCTTCAAATGCGACACCAGAATTGGTGGGAAGGTATAAAACTGCGGGAGCCGCATACGCAGTAGCTGTATCTGGAAATTATGCTTACGTGGTAGATGGCACTAATGGTTTAGTAGTTGTTGATATAAGTGTTCCAACAGCTCCGGCATTTTCTGGAAGATATGATACCGTCGGATCTGCTTACGGAGTAACAGTGTCGGGAAATTATGCCTATGTGGCAGATGGATCTATGGGGTTGGCAGTAATAGATATAAGTAATCCTGCAAGTCCAAGTCTTACTGGGAGTTATAATACTGCTGGAACTGTTTACGAAGTATCAGTGTTAGGAAGTTATGCTTATATGGCGGATGGTACCAATGGTTTAGTAGTGGTGAATATAAGTAATCCGGCAAGCCCAAGTCAGGTAGGAAGTTATAATACTCTCGGATCTGCTATGGCTATATTTGTATCTGGAAATTATGCTTACTTAGCTGATTCTGGCAACGGTTTGGTAGTGATGAATATAAGTAATCCGGCTAACCCAAGTCTTACCGGAAGTTATAATACTGCTGGAACTGCTTACGGAGTAAAAGTGTCTGGAAATTATGCTTATGTAGCTGATTATGACAATGGTTTGGTAGTGGTGAATATAAGTAATCCGGCAAGTCCAAGTCTGGTCATAAGTTATAATACTGCCGGAGCTGCTCGCGGAGTTGCGGTATCTGGAAGTTATGCCTACGTGGCAAATCAAGGCAGTGGTTTGGCGGTGATTGATATAAGTAATCCGGCCAGCCCAAGTCTTACCGGAAGTTATAATACTGTCGGAGCTGTTAACGGAGCGACAGTGTCTGAAAATTATGCCTACGTGGCAGATGGTAGTAATGGATTGGTGGTAATAGACATTACTAATCCGGAAACACCAAGTCCTGCCGGAAGTTATAATACTGTCGGAACTGCTAACGGAGTAACAGTGTCTGAAAATTATGCCTACGTGGCAGATGGTAGTAATGGATTGGTGGTAATAGATATTAGTGATCCGGAAACGCCAAGTCCTGCCGGAAGTTATGATACTACCGGAACTGCTAAAGTAGTAACAGTGTCTGGAAATTATGCTTACATTGCAGATGATACCAATGGATTGGTGGTAATTGATATAAGTAATCCGGCAAGTCCAAGTCTTACCGGAAGTTATAATACTGTCGGAACTGCTAACGGTGTAACAGTCTCTGGAAACTATGCTTACGTGGCAGATGGCACTAATGGTTTAGTGGTGATTGATATAAGTAATCCAGCAAGTCCAAGTCTTACCGGAAGTTATGATACTGTCGGAACTGCTAACGGAGTAACAGTCTCTGGAAACTATGCTTACGTGGCAGATGGCACTAATGCTTTAGTGGTGGTTGATATAAGTAATCCAGAGGCTCCTGCGCTAGCTGGAAGTTATAATACTGCAGGAACTGCTTATGGTGTCACAGTATATGGAAATTATGCTTACGTGGCAGATGGCACTAATGGTTTAGTGGTAGTGGATATAAGTGATCCAGAGGCTCCGGCTTTCTCTAGAAGTTATGATACTGCAGGTACTGCTTCTTGTGTCGTTATATCTGAAAATTATGTATATGTGGCAGATCTCAGTAATGGTTTGGAAATCATCAACGTAGAATAATTAAGTCAATTTTACTATTACATTCAGTGAAGAAGTAACACTTCCTTCAGTGCTTGATTTTACACTGGTAACGACAGGAACAGTTGATGATATAACGGGTACTGGATAACTTAAGATAATGCACTTATTTCAACCATTGCATCTGGCGAATTTTTTGAGTTAACCGCAATATTTGGATTAGATGGGTATGTCAAAAATATTAATATTTTTAGCCAATTCTTTATGCGGATTACAAATTATTAATCACAATCAGTAGATGCTTTTTGTATTCATGCTTCCACCAAAAATAGGCAAGATATCCCCTTAATAACACATGCTAAATATTATTTATTAATACCTTAACTGATTAAAATTAAAGGGCATTGCCATTTAAACCGACAAGAATAACAACGCGTGTTATAATTAACCATTGGAAATCATTAATATTTTGATGGTGCAGCGGCAGAACGTTGGTGAGTATTGGGAGGACCTTTTGTTTTCATTAATCAAAGTTATTTTGATTATTTTACTAACAATCTGTGCAAGCTCTTGCATGTTTAAAGCAGATCAGTTGAAAGTCAGCATAGCCAATAGAGATCAAAGTAGTAATGAAAACACTGACCGCTTGGTGATTTTGGATCCACTAAATGTTTCCACGACTTCAACCGCTACCATTACGATTCGCGCACTCAATTCAAATGGACAAATTTTAACCAGCTATCAAGACGATGTGGATTTAGTAAGTGATGGAAATTCTCTCATCAATGGATTATCTCAACAAGAGACAGTGAATATAATTAACGGAGTTGGGACGATAGCTCTAACTGATGCAGTAGCGGAAACGGTTAATCTTTCGCTGATAAATTCCAGGGGTCTAATTACTAATTTAACCAGTACTCAAAATATAATTTTTTCCAGTCTAGTGGCTACTAAATTTGTGATTTTGAATCCAGTTGATACGATAGTTGGCATTCCTACCCTGGTAACTGTTCAGGCCCAATCCGCTGGAAGCTTATTGGTTTCGAGTTATCAAGAGGATGTGGATTTAAACAGTGATGGCGGTTCGGTCATTGGAGGAATTGGTCAGACGTATACAATCAATATCGTTAATGGCCAGGGAACCGTATTGGTCAATGATCTGGTAGCGGAAACGGTTAATCTAACTTTATCAAATCCTCAAGGCACGATTGGTGATGCTAGTAGTATTCAGGACGTCATTTTTGATCCTGCTTCGGCGGCGAATGTGGCAGTCTACGTAACGGGATCTAGTTCAATCGTTGCCGATGGAATAACGACCACCACGTTAACTGCCTCGGTAACAGATGCTTATGGAAACCCTGTAGAAAATGAAACCGTGACTTTAAATATTCCCGCAAACGGTGGTTCAGTTGCGGGTACGGTTAATACTAATGCAAGTGGTTTAGCAGTCTTTACTTTAACTAGCTCGATCGTTGCTGGAACTTATAACTATACAGCTACGGCAAATAGTATTACCTCTGCACAGGTACAGGTGTCTTTTTATTCTCTTCCTCAAATTTTATCGGTAAATAGAAAACCAGGATTTGCAGCTCAAACCGATGCAAGCAGTGTGGAATACACCATTACTTTCAGTGAAGGAATTTCAGGTTTTGGACTTTCCGATTTAGATTTGATTACTACCGATACAGCAACCGGTATTTTACAAAGTGTCACAAGCGTTTCTACTTCGGTTTATACCGCAGTAGTGGATACCATTACCGGTACCGGCTATTTAAGATTAGATTTTAATGATGATAACGTTAGTATTGTCGATAGCGATACTTATAACCTGCTAACGACCACGGCATCTGGGCAAACTTATCAAATTACTGATCGCTTTGGGTTTGGTGGAGCTCACTATGATATTAAAGTGATTGGTGATTATGCTTATGTGGCCCAGTATCAGGGACTCTATATTTATAATATAACTAATCCTTCTACACCATCCTTGGTGGGAAAATTTAAAACCGTTGGACAGGCACTTGGCTTAGATATCGTTGGAAATTATGCCTACGTAGCGGATGGTGATCAGGGACTTGCTATAATTGATATCAGTGATCCAGCGGATCCTCTATGGGTAGGTGGTTACAATACCTCTGGAAATTCCTACTCGGTAAAAGTAGTAGGAAATTATGCTTATGTGGCAGATGGTACTTACGGTTTGATTATTATAAATGTGAACACTCCGACCAATCCAAGTCTGGCAGGAAGTTATAATACACTGGGAACCGCTTATGGGGTGATGATTGAGAGTAACTTTGCTTATGTATCAGACGGAAGCCAAGGATTGGTGGTTTTAAATGTTAGTAACCCTGCCAGTATTGTGCTTGCTGGAAGTTATGATACCAGCGGAAATTCTTACGACGTGACTGTAACGGGCAGTTACGCTTATGTTACCGATGGCGCTAGTGGTTTATTGGTATTGGATATTACTAATCATCTTAGTATTAGTTTGGCCGGAGAGTATAATACTAGTGGTGATGCTCATCGCTTGCAAATTTTAGGCAATGATCTCTATGTAGCTGACGGAGCTAGTGGGCTGGTTATTCTTGATATTACTGACCCTGTCAATCCTGGTTTGGTGGGGAGCTATGATACCGTAGGATATGCTAGACAAAGTTTTATTACTGGCAATTATGCATATGTGGCTTCGGGAGGTGGCGGATTGGTAATCCTTGATATTATCAATCCAGCAAGTCCCAGTTTGCTGGGGACATATACGATTGCTGGTTGGGGTGAGGAAGTGGCCGTGTCGGGAAATTATGCCTATGTGGCAGACTATTCCAATGGTCTGGGGGTGGTGGATATTAGTGATCTGTCCCGTCCAATGTTAGTTGGTATTTACGATACGACGAGTGCAGCTTATGGAGTTACGTTAGAGGGGAATTATGCTTATGTTGCGGATGGAGCTGCTGGATTGGTTATTCTTGATATCAGCAATCCGGCAAATCCCAGCTTCGTGGGCTCATATAATACAATTGGGTCAGCCCTACAAGTTAAAATATTGGGAAACTATGCTTACGTTGCTGATGCTGGAGGCGGATTGTCTATTATAGATATTAGAAACAAATCAAGTCCAACTCTGGCAGGTAGTTTTGCAACCACTGACTCCACTAGAGGGGTAGCCGTAGTTGGTAATTTTGCTTATTTAGCAGATCACTACAATGGATTGGTGGTGGTGGATGTCTCTAATGTTGCCAGTCCAAGTTTATTGGGAAGCTATAACACTGATATTCGTGCCTATGGTGTAGAAATTGATGGTGATTATGCATATATGGCGGATTACTCAGAGACTGGTGGATTAATTATTTTAAATATTACCAATCCTGCCAGTCCTAGCCTGGCGGGCGGTTATACGACTCCGGGGCATGGAAAAGGGGTAACTATCTCAGGCAATTATTTATATGTAGCAGATCACTATTCGGGTTTGAGTGTTTTAGATATCAGCGATCCGATAAATCCGATTTTAGTTCAGAGATATGAGACCGCCGGATCAGCGAGTAGAATGACAGTCTCTGGAAATTATGCTTACCTGGCTGATGATTATAATGGTGTTGAAATCATCAACGTCGCCAGATCGCTTGATCCCACTTTGGTATCGATCGAGAGACAAGCGGGATCAAGTTATCAAACTGATAGCGAATCGGTAAACTTTACTATTACTTTTAATGAACCTGTGACTGTGCCATCCGTGCTGGATTTTACGCTGGTAACGGTTTGGGGAGATGCCACTGGAACAATTTCCAGTGTGACTCAAATTGATGAGACAACTTTTACCGTAACCATTGACGATATAATTGGCACCGGAGGGTTCAGACTTGATTTTAATGATAGTAATTCAAGTATTGTTGATCATGATAATAATCCAATGATCTCCACTACCGGAAGCGGTGAATCTTATCGGATATCGGATCGTTTTGGTATAGGTGGATCACATAATTTTGTAAAAGTGATTGGAAATTTAGCCTACGTGGCACAATATCAGGGGCTATTTATCTATGACGTTTCACAAGCAGCATCTCCGACGTTTGTAGGTAGTTTTAAAACAGAAAGTAGTACTCGTGAATTAGACGTTGAGGGTAATTACGCTTATTTGGCTGATACCGGAAACGGTATAGTGATTGTTGATATTTCAAATCCTCAAGTACCAACATATGTCGGAAAATATAATACTTCTGGTTATAGTGTCGGAATAAAAGTTGTTAACAATTATGCTTACGTGGCTGACGGTTGGACGGGGCTTAGGATTGTTGACATCAGTGATAAGACTAATCCAAGTTTATTAGGCAGCTTCGATACCGCCGGTAACGCCAATAGTGTTGCGGTGGTTGGCAGTTATGCCTATGTTACAGATGATAGTAGCGGACTCCTCGTTATTGATGTGAGCAATCCAACCGTGCCAAGCTTTGTGGGAAATTATGATACGAATGGTAATGCGACTGGTATTAGTGTAACAGGAAGCTACGCCTATGTTGCAGACAGTGATAATGGACTTTTAATTCTTGATATCACTAATCCGGCCAGTCCCAGTCTGCAGGGAAGTTATATTACGGCAGATAGTGTATTGGGGATTCATATTCGTGGTAATTATGCTTATTTGGCAGATGATGATGAAGGTTTAACTATTGTCGATATAAGTGATCCGGCCAGTCCTAGTTTGCAGGGAAACTATAATTCAATTGGATATGGTGTTTCTGTAGATGTTGCTGGAAATTATGCATACTTGGCAGATTCGTCAAATGGTTTGGTGATAGTGGATATAACCAATCTTGCTTCTCCAACATATATTGGAGAGATCAGTACGGTGGGAAGTGCCCTGGATTTAAGTATCAGCGGTAGTTATGCCTATGTGGCAGATAAATATAATGGACTGAGAATTGTTGATATAAGTGACCATGAAAATTTAAGAATTGTAGGTGGGTACAACACCATCGGTTCTGCTAGCGATGTTGCCTTATCTGGTAATTACGCTTTCGTTGCTGACGACTGGGGTGACTTGTTAGTGTTTAATGTTAGTGATCCATCTACTCCTCATCTCGCTGCTAGTTTTAGTCATTCAAGCGAAGCGCGTGCAATAGATATTTCAGACCACTATGCTTATTTGGCCTGTAATATAGGTGGAATGGTGATTGTGGATATAAGTGATCCACTTAACCCAACCTTCAATGCTTCAGTGAGTATCATGGGTAATGCTACTGGCATAAAAGTGGTATCTAATCTTGCTTATGTTGCCGCGGCTACTGCAGGGCTAGTTATTTTAAATGTATCTAATCCGCAAAATCCATATGTTTTAGGAAGCTATGATACTGCTGGTAATGCTTTTGATATGGATATTTATGAAGGTTATGCGTTCGTGGCAGACGGTACAAACGGACTAGTTATTCTTGATATTAATAATTCTGCAAGTCCGAGTTTAGTTGCGACTTATCCCACAACTGCCAGCACCATTCGTGTAAAGATCTTGGGAAGTTATGCATATGTATCAGATGCGTGGGGCGGATTGAAGGTATTTGATATTAGTGATCCTGCAAACCCAGCAATTGTTAATACATATTTTACTCCAGGGAATGTTGATGCAATACAGATTTTGGATGGATATGTTTATGTTGCTGCTGGATCTGGGGGATTAGAAATAATCAACGTTGCCAGATCACTTGATCCATCCTTGGTTTCAATTGTCAGAGATACGCCACTCCTTTATCAAAATGATTCTGAAACAGTAAGTTTCACCATTACCTTTAGTGAAACAGTAACCAATCCATCCGTGCTTGATTTTACACTGGTAACTACGGGAGATGTGAATGGTACGATTGCTTCAGTTACTCAGGTTGATGATCGAACTTTTACAGTAACGGTTACCGATATTACCGGTACCGGAAATCTTACGCTTGATTTGAATGATAGTGATTCAAGCATAGAGGATGTGAGTGGCAATACTTTGATTTCTACTACTGCTACAGGGGAGAAATTCGAAATTACCGATCGCTTTGGTTTTGGTGGTTCATCACAAGATGTAAAAGTTTTAGGTGATTATGCATATGTCGCTCAAACCCAAGGCCTCTATATTTATAATATTTCCAGTAACGCAACTCCCACGTTAGTGGGAAAATATAAAACCTTAGGAAGTGCAAAGGGAGTTGATGTCGCAGGAAATTATGCTTACATAGCAGATGGGTATAATGGATTAGTGGTTGTGGATATAAGTGATCTTTCTAAACCGGTTAAAGCTAGTGGACTTGATACGACTGGAAATTCCAATAAAGTCTATGTTTCTGGAAATTATGTTTATGTAGCCGATGGTAACAGTGGGTTAATGGTGGTAGATATCAGTGATCCCACTAATCCAAGTTTGACAGGGAGTTATGATACCAACTTTTCTGCTTATGACGTAAGAGTGGTTGGAAACTATGCCTACATCGCAGATGCAGGTGGTGGATTAGTGATTGTTAATATAAGTAATCCAGCTTCACCGACTTTGACAGGAAGCTATAACACCATAGGAATGTCCTACGGAGTATGGATTTCAGGAAACTATGCTTTTGTTGCTGATGGTACAAATGGATTAGAAATTTTTGATATTAGTAATCCAGCCAGTCCAGGTCTGGTTGGAAGTTATAATACCACTGGTGATGCCAAGAGAGTAAGTGTGATTGGGAATTATGCTTACGTGGCAGATTATACTAAGGGTTTGGTAGTTGTAGATGTAACTAACCCGGCTAGTCCGACTTTGGCAGGAGGTTATTATGTAAGTGGGATAATAACCATGGGGGTTACTATTTCTGGCAGTCATGCATATGTAGCTGATAGTGACTTTGGATTAATGATACTTGATATCCTTGATCCTGCTAACCCAGCGCTAGTCGGAAATTATAGGAGTGTCGGTTCAATTCGGAATATAAATGTTTATGGGAATTATGCCTATATTAGCAAAGGTTCATATGGATTGCTCATTCTGGATGTTAGTGATCCCAGTAATACAACCATTGTAGGGAGACTTGATACAGATGGGTATGCGGTCGATGTTCACGTTTCTGGTAATTATGCATATGTAGCAGATGATGACAATGGGTTAGTTATCGTTGACGTAAGTATTCCATCCAACCCGGTCTTGGTAGGCAATTGTGACACGGCAGGATCTAATGCTTACGGAGTAACGACAGTTGGAAATTATGCTTACGTGGCTGACGGTATGAGTGGTTTGTCCATTATAAATATAAGTGATCCCTCATCCCCCAGTTTAGTAGGAAGTTATGATACATCAGGGGAATCCGATAATGTTAAGGTCGTAGGTAATTATGCTTATCTAGCAGATTATTGGGAAGGATTGGTAATTGTCGACATCAGTAATCCAGCCAGTCCAAGTTTTGTAGGACAATACGATACGAACGGCTTTTCCTACGATTTGGAAGTCTCTGGTAATTATGCCTATATGGCTGATGATGATAATGGTATGGTAATGGTCGATATAACTAATCCGGCCAGTCCAAGCTTAGCTTATATATATGATACCTTATCATACTCAGTTGATGGCTTAGGTTTAGTTGGTAATTATCTTTTTATTGCAGAAAATGGCTTAACCGTTTTAGATATATCAGATCCCTCCAGTCCTAGCTTTGTAACTAATTATACCACAGCGGGATCTCCTTATGATTTGATAGTGTCTGGGAATTATGTATTTGTAGCTGATGGTAATAACGGTCTCGAAATTATCAACATCGCTAGATCGCTTGCGCCAACTCTGGTCTCAATTGTTGGAGATACCAATCTTCTCTATCAAACTGATAGAGAGTCTATTGATTTTACCATTACTTTTAGTGAAGAAGTAACCCTTCCATCCGTGCTTGATTTTACCCTAGTAACTACGGGAACAGTGACCGGAACGGTTTCTCAAGTAACTCAAGTGGATGATCGAACTTTTACAGTAACGGTTACCGACATTACTGGTACTGGGCAACTCACGCTTGATTTAAATGATAGCGATTCTAGCATAGAGGATGTGAGTGGAAATACTTTGCTATCCACTACTGCTACAGGAGAGAAATTTGAAATTGCCGATCGCTTTGGTTTTGGTGGTGCACATAGAGATGTAAAAGTTGTAGGAGATTATGCTTATGTAGCTCAAACCCAAGGGTTATATATTTATGATATTTCTAATTTAGTTACCCCAACACTAGTGGGAAGATACAAAACTGTGGGAAACGCTACAAGTGTTGCGGTGGCTGTAAATTATGCTTATGTGGCGGATGGATTTAATGGTTTGGTAGTAATTGATATAAGTAATCCTGCTAATCCATGTCTTATGGGAAGTTATAATACCGTAGGATACGCTTACAGAGTAACAGTGTCAGGGAACTATGCTTACGTGGCTGATTATAACAATGGTTTGGTAGTAATTGATATAAGCGATCCTGCTAGTCCAAGTCTTGTCGGAAGTTATAACACTGTAGGATATGCTTACGGATTAACAGTGTCTGGAAACTATGCTTACGTGGCTGATTATGGCAATGGTTTGGTAGTAATTGATATAAGTAATTCTGCTAGTCCAAGTCTTGTCGGAAGTTACAATACGACTGGGAATTCTTATGGAGTAGCTGTTTCTGGAAATTATGCTTACGTGGCTGATGATACTAACGGTTTGGTAGTGGTGGATATAAGTAATCCGGCCAGTCCAAGTCTTACCGGAAGTTATAATACTGCCGGATCCGCTCGCGGAGTGATAGTGTCTGGAAATTATGCTTACGTGGCTGATTATGGCAATGGCTTGGTTGTGATTGATATAAGTAATCCGGCCAGTCCAAGTCTTACCGGAGGTTATAATTCTGCCGGAGCTGCTCGCGGAGTAACCGTGTTTGGAAATTATGCTTATGTGGCTGATTATGACAACGGTTTGGTAGTAATTGATATAAGTAATCCGGCCAGTCCAAGTCCTGTCGGAAGTTATAATACGGTTGGTTACGCTAACAGAGTAACAGTTTCAGGAAATTATGCCTACGTGTCTGATTCTGGCAACGGTTTAGTCGTAATCGATATAAGTGATCCTGCAGTTCCAAGTTTTTCCGGAAGTTATAATACTGCCGGTGGAACTGCTCGCGGATTAACAGTGTCTGGAGATTATGCTTACGTGGCAGATGATACTAACGGTTTGGTAGTGGTGGATATAAGTAATCCAGTAAGTCCAAGTCCTGTCGGAAGTTATAATACGGTTGGCAATTCTTATGATGTAGCTGTCTCTGGAGATTATGCTTACGTGGCTGATTATGGCAACGGTTTGGTAGTGGTGGATATAAGTAATCCAGTAAGTCCAAGTCATGTCGGAAGTTATAATACGGTTGGCAATTCTTATGATGTAGCTGTCTCTGGAGATTATGCTTACGTGGCTGATGATACTAACGGATTGGTGGTAGTCGATATTAGTAATCCTGCAAGCCCAAGTTTGGTCGGAAATTATAATACTGTCGGATCTGCTTACGGAGTAGCTGTCTCTGGAGATTATGCTTACGTGGCAGATGATACTAACGGATTGGTGGTAGTCGATATAAGTAATTCGGCTAGCCCAAGTCTGGTTGGAAATTATAATACAGCCGGATCTGCTTACGCAGTAGAGGTGTCTGGAAATTATGCTTACGTGGCTGATTCCTCCTATGGTTTGGTAGTGGTGGATATAAGTAATCCGGCCAGCCCAAGTCTGGTTGTAAGCTATGATACTATCGGAACCGCTTATGGGGTGGCTTTGTCCGGTGGATATGTGTTGTTAGCTGATGATGATAATGGTCTTGAAATCATTAATCTCAATCAATAAAATTAAGCTTGATCAATACCTCTATCTGCAATTTAATTTATTGATTTTTTGCTTTCTGTAAAGACATACTTCTAAATTTCACTCACCAATTTATCAATTTAAAATACGGAGTGATCATATGAAAACTTTGCTAATTATAGTTCTATTTATGCAGATTGAAATAACTTACGCTATAAATTTAGGTGACGATTTCAAGAGCGAGACACTTATTGGACACAAGGGCGAACTGATTGACCTTGCTCAATACAAAGATAAAACAATCGTCCTGGAGTGGTTTAATGAAGGCTGTCCGTTTGTTAGAAAACATTATGATTCGATGAATATGCAAACTATGCAAAAGAAATATGCCAATGAAGTGGTGTGGTTGACAGTTGTATCATCCAATAAAGGGGAGCAAGGATATTTAGAAGATAGTCGTGCGGCAATGGCCATGTATAAAAAAGAAAAAATGGAATCTAGGTATCTTTTGCTTGATCCCACTGGAAAATTTGGTCGTTACTACGGGGCCAAGACTACTCCACATATGTTTGTTTTTAATCAGGGCAAGTTAGTTTATATGGGAGCGATTGATAATTTTCCAACTACAAATATTGATGATATTCCCAAAGCAACTAATTATGTTGAAAAAATTATCGAGGCTATCAAGGATGGGAAGCCTCTACCTATTGGACAAGTAAAACCATATGGGTGCACCATCAAGTACTAACTAATTTATTAATATTTCAGAGATAAAATTTAAAGGACATCTAAAACTGAGCGTTTATCAAGGATAATTTTGAAAAAAGCTTACCTCCCCATTTTTACAGTTCAGTTAATGATTTTTCCTCTGGCCCAATTGCAAAAGGGGGGTAAAATAATAGTATGGAAGAAAAAGATCTTAAAACTCATTTTACACTACCAGAAAATCTGGCAGGTTATATGCTAGACGGTGTGGAAATTATTGAGATTGAAAAAAACACCCGGGAAATTTTTGAATCTCCTCAAATAATAGGAATAACTGAAACAACTAACGAAAAAGATTTGATCTTTTATGCTGCCAAAAATGAATTATGGCATATCGTAAGCAAAGCATCAGCATGTCTGTTAGATGAACTGCTTTTAAGTTTAACCATGCTAGATAGTAAACTGGATATCAAAGTTGATGGGTTAGTTGATAGTATGAAAAAAAGGCCCTTTAATCTTTATCAATTTGAAAACAGCATGGAGATTCCCTTTCATAAAAAAAGTGACTGGGATAAAATCATGAATGCTTATGAGATTTTTTCGGGAGCGCTCCCGAAAAATGAAATAGTCAGAAATGTCATTCCCTTCGTCATTGATGAATTTTTTACCAACGCAATTTTTAATTCACCGCTTGGTAAGATGAAAGGTTGGGAAGGTCATCGGTCTAATACCAAGGATGATGTCTTTAAATTTGTAAATAAAGGAATGATTAGAATTGCATATGGGGCAGAACATGTCTTTATTGAATGTATGGATCCCTTTGGGACATTCAATCCACTGTCCATGTTAAAATGTATCAAAACAACCTATGAAGTTGGTATTGCCGATGCGATCAGAAATGATGCGAACAAGGGCGCGGGAATAGGTTTGCGTTTGGTCTGGGATAGATCCATCAGCATGGGAGCATTAGTTTCAAAAGACAATTTTTGCACTTTCTTTAGCGTTATACCTTATCGAATTCCCACCAAAATGCTGGCCACGTATCCGAAGAATTTTCATATAGTTCTAAGGTAGTTCTTTTTTTTCAACGGCAGAATACATAACGACCTGGTTTCTACCACTGTGTTTAGCATGGTACAGAGCTTGATCAGCTTTATCTGTTAAACTTTCTATTACATCGGCATCTTCCGGGAAGGTGGCGATACCCAAACTCAAGGTAACCGAAATTTGAACGTTGGCGTTGGAATAAAATTTGGTTTCTTCAGTGGTTTTTCTGATTTTTTCGGCCACAATTAAAGCACCCTCGGTGGGGGTTTCTGGCAGTATAATGGAAAATTCTTCGCCACCACAGCGGGAGACAATATCAGTTTCTCTGGTGCAATCGAGAAAAATATCCGAAACTTTGCGAAGGACACTGTCTCCGGTGGGATGCCCATGGCTATCATTAATTTTTTTAAAAAAATCAATATCTATCATGATCAGCGAACAGCTATGCTCGTGTCTTCTCGTGCGTTTTAATTCCTTTAATAGGGAAGATTTAAAATACCGAACATTATATAAGTTGGTCAGTCCATCCCGGACAGATTTTTCGTATAATAAAAAGTTATCCAGCACCAACGAAATATGTTCTTGGATGGATTTAAGCATTTCACAAAGTTTTTCTTCATTGAAATTAGCAATTTTGGGTTTATAGAATATTAACATCCCCATGACATTTTTTTGGGATTTTAATGGAACATAATAGACCTGTGAAGCCAGATCGTTCCAGTTTAGCCATTTTTTAAGTCTAATTATTAACTGGTCGTTAAGCTTGTAATTATTGAAATCATAGGTTTCAAAAAAACTAAAATCATCTTGTTTGAAGACATTTTTTTCACCACTGGCCAGATGGACGGTGATATTTTTTTGATCAAAAATAATTGAAGCGGAATTCTCACAGAGGAACAAATCTTTGAAAATCGAAGTTAGGGAATTTATCACTTCATTGACATCAAAACATGAACTGGTAATTTCATTGATTTTATAGCGAAATTCTGTTTCCAGTAGAGAGTTTCTCAGCTTGTCGATCAGGGTTTCCTTTTCGGATAATTCTCTTTTGTATTTTCGCTGCAGTTGTTGCTCTAAAGTGACATCTCTGAAAAAAAAGAGCCAATGGTTTTCACTTTTAGCCTCTAACTTTTGTAAACTGTATTGAATAGTTCCAACTTGGCCTTGAGGGGAGGTGAAAGTGATTTCTTTATAGGGGGTGGAATCAAGAACCTTATGTAATTCATCGATGTTTTGTAAAAGTGAGTCATCGGTATTCATTATTTCGAAAAACTTTTTGTTTTTTAAAATTCGCCTCAGCGGTAAATTAATAAGCAGGGAAAAGGCTTCGTTAGCATAAACTACGTTAAAATTTTGATCGACGACGACGATGGATTCTAAAAGATTGTTGAAAATATTATAGTTCATAGTTTTTAACCAAAATATCCAAAGTAATAAGTAATATCATCGTCAAAATTATTAACGCCTTTATAATCATAAACTTCTTTGCGCACGGATTCAACGCAATCTTTTAAAGAGCCTTTATTCTTATTAAGTGAATCGAGAACTATTTGCATAAACTTCTTTTCACCAAGTTGTCGATTATTTTCGTTTTCAACTTCCACGATGCCATCAGTATATAATAAAACAACATCGTTTTTAGAAAGCGTCGTCGAAGCTTCTTTGAATTCGTGCTCCATAGATTCTCCCAGACGAGGGTCGCAAACTTCATCAAAGGGAGTAATCTGGGCAAGGGTAGTGTCCTCTTTTGAAAGAGGAATTTGGTAGGGAGAATTATGACTGGCATTACTGTAAGTGAAGTTGCGGGTCTCAAAATTATAACGACCAATAAAAAAAGTCATGTATATCTGCCCTTTGGAAGTGCTATAGACTGAATGATTCATACTTTTCATAATCGTAGCGGGAGAAAGAGGAATATTCATATTTGATAGGGTTGCCAGAGTCGCGCGCACTGAAGCTGTAAGCAGCGCTGCTGGTACCCCGTGCCCTGTAGCATCGCCGATAAAAAAATAGAGGTCTCGACCAATTTGTTCATAATACCACCAGTCTCCGTTACACTCACTGGCGGATTTGTAAAGCCCATGGATTTTGACAGTTTCAATAACCTGATTTGTAGGGGGAAAAAGTGTATCTTGAATAACTTTGGCATTTTCTACTTCTTTTTCCAGGCGGGCTTTTTCCACCATCTCTTTAATCAATTCCGTTATTCGCTCTGCCATATAGTTAAAGGCAGCTGCCAGTATTCTCGTCTCATCTAGTGAAAAGATCTTTACCCTGGTGGAGAAATCGCCTTTGGAAATACTCGTGATCCCTTGAACCAGTTTTTTCATGGGACTAGTTATAGTTTTTGATAAAACAATTACAAGTCCCATTGCAATACCTAAAATAAAAAGACCAAAAAGAATGCTTTTGTATTTTAATTCATCAACAATTTTAAAGGCCTTGGTGGAGTTGATTTCTGATAATAAAATCAAATCAAGGGATGGAATTTTACTAAAAGAGACCAGTTTTTCTTCATGGGCGTTAGTTGTAACTTTTCGGGAACCGTTTTTTACATCTGAGTTTATAATATCTCGAATATATTTTTCTTCGTGTAGGCGTTTATTATCTTCTAGATTGCTAAAAAGTGGCTGGCCTTCGATGTCAATGATGGTGTTGGTATAAAGGGCATCGGATTCCATGTCGGTGATAATGGGGGCGATGTTGGAAATATTTAGAAAATAGGATTGTTCATCTTTTTTGATACCGATGGCGACTGCCGGTATAAGGTGGTCTTTTAAAAGAGAGATGATATTGACTTTCTTATTATTATTTTTAACAGCTTCAAAGCTGCTGATGACTTTTTTGATAAAAAGATCGGCGTCAATTTCATATTGCTTGCTTAGTTTATCCATTTGTTTGTCATTGATTTTGATCTTGTCCAGTTTGAATTCGCCATCTTCGTTTTTAAGTAATATCAAAGCGAGCATGTCGTCTGATAATTCAATGTTGACGTTGGTAGTGCCAGTGGTGCTTAGAACATTTCCCAAAGTTATGGAGTTATCCACAATTCTTAAAATAATTTCATTTAAGCGACTGGCCAGGATTTGGCTTTTATTAAGGCCGGTTTCGTATATGTAAGCTGTCTTGTCAGAAATAAAAAAAGAGGTGGAGTAATGGATATTGGCGCCAATGGTGGATGCCAGCAGGATAACGAATAAAAAGAGCAGTTTGGTACGCAGAGATAGCCATACTCTCGTTTTAAATAATAGTTCCGAGCTTTCACCCATGGTGGTTGTTCCTCTTAAAAATGCCCAATGGTAAAAATTGCCAACCCAAAAATCAAACAGGACATTTTTATTTTAGGATATAATTATAATCATTATATAACAAATAAGAAAAATTGAAATAAGTTTTATGCGAGATGTTTTTTTATTCATATTTGCTCTAATGCTATCAGCTTACTGCGGATACGAATTATTTTATGCCAAAAAAAAATCAAGTAGAGAACATGATAGTGTGAAAGTTGCCACTATTTTGGAAATTAACAACGAAGTCAGACACAAAAATCATATGAATTTAAGCTGGGAGGATTCTTATAAAGGGGCTCCGCTGGCTACCAAGGATATGATATTTACCGGAGATAATTCCTCAACTATTGTCGTAACTAATGCTAATGTAAAAATTTTTGTTGCTCCTAATACATTACTTATCTTAAGCGAAAGTGCGGGGGTGATGGATCTTAATCTTCGTCAGGGTGTGGTAGACGTTATCATGCAAAAACAAGCAGGTGAAACTGGACTCAAGGCCGGAGGTGCTTTGATTAATAATATGGCAGACGATTCGGTGGTGCGGATGGAAAAGCTCGGCAAAGGAAATAGCGAATCACTAAAAGTTATGAAAGGTATGATCAAATTTGACGACACGAAAAGTGCTAAAGGGGCCATTGAACTGGATTCTAGAAAAACCGTCATTTTTGGTGACGTGAATTTAATTAAGGAAAAGGAAACCTTTATCACTCCGGTGTATCCGGTGGGCGGTGAAAAACTGTTGATTAATCGCGGAGAAAAAATCAAATTTAGTTGGACCAGTAAAAAACCTTTTTCTCGTTATGCAGTAGCGATTAGTAAAATGGGAGAAAAAACTTTGCAAAGATTTGATCAGATTTCCCAAACGGAATTTACAAAAAATTTAGTTTCCGGAGGTTATGTATGGCAAGTAATTGGAGTCGATGGTGATACCGAGATAACCTGTGAAAAACAGTATTTCTACGTGCAAGAAAATAAAATTTTATCCGAAATTATTCTGGCCGATTTTAAACCTTTTAGTGGAACCTATATTCAAATCCCTTTTAATGGATCCAAGGATGTGAAGTTTAGTTGGAAGAAAAAAAACGCTCAGGGTGAAGAAGTGGTGGATGATTCTATGTACACCTTTAAATTGTTTAAAAAAGATGGAAAAAAAGGAGTGTTAAAAGAAAAACTGGCAACCTCTGCACTAGAAGTCTCACTTAATTTGGCGCAAACTGGAACTTATGTTTGGACGGTTTATCCTGAAAAAAGTGATGAAACCAAAGAAAAACCAAAACTCAATTTTATAAAAATCGACAACGCTAGACCCCCAGCACCTCGTATTGAGAAAAATATTGAATTTGAAATTTTAGATAAAATTAGAAGATGAAAATATTTTTTTAATTTTTCTTTAAAAATTTAAAATACTTGGTTTCAATAATGTCAATTTCTGCATCTTTCTGGCAATTTTTACAAGATGATGTCTGGGTATAGGCGGGATTTTTGTCTGCTTCAGATTTTCGTTCACACAAAATATTACTTTGTTCATCACAATGCTCGCAGTAGTAGGGAATGAAAAAGCTTTTTACGAAAGAGTTGGGAGGGAAAAAACCTTCAATCATATTGGCCTGGTCGATCATGGCCCGATCACATTTTACAAAATAAACTTTGGAGTTAGCGGGAATGGCTTTCATGAGATTAATCCATTCTCTTATTCCACAGGAGTTGATACCCGTGACTCCTTCCAAATTAAAAATAATGATTTGTTGTTGTTTTAAGTTCAAAATGGAAAAATCCGAATCTTCATCAATTTTTCCGTTAAGGTAAAGTATGTGCTGGTTATCTTTTATTTTTTCTTGAATTTTAAATTTGCTCATTCAATGCTCCAATTACGAAATGTCCAATACATATTATATCCTAAGTATTGTAATAAAGAAGGCCTCATTTAAAAAGAGGCCTTCATTAAAAAAACAATTTTTTATCTAATTAATTATCTTAATTATTTAAAGCTTTAAATGCGTCAACCCAGCCCTTAGCTACGCTTGATTGCAAATCAGTACTAGAAACAGAATTGTTGATTAATCGTTCTTTTCCCTCAAGTATTGACAGGTATGAGTCATGGCTTTTTAAAAGTCCGAGAATCCCACTTACAAACGGACAGGCCATTGAAGTTCCTGATAATGATTTATAGGAATTGCTTTTAAAGGTCGAGTAGATGTTACTACCTGGAGCAAAAACGTGCACTGAGTTTGCACCATAGTTAGAAAAACTTGATCGTTTGCCTCTGCCATCCATGGAACCAACTGAGATAACGTTGTCAATTTTATAATTGGCCGGAAAAGATGCGGTAGTGTCATTGTTATTGGATTCGTTTCCTGCTGCTGCTACAAAGAAAATGCCGGCTTCATTAGCTGCGAGAATAGCATCTTTAAGGGCCAAAGATTCGTCTCCTCCTCCCCAAGAGTTACTCATGACATCAACTCCGGCTTTGATAGCGTAATCAATTGCTAAAATCGCATCTTCAGTAGTACCGCTTCCACTGCCAGTTAAGAATTTAAGCGCCACAATTTTTACATTGCTCATAACCCCGGCTACCCCGATACCATTATGAGACGCTCCAATTATACCAGCGCAATGGGTGCCATGTCCGTGATCATCAATGGGATTGCCATCTTTGTTAGCAAAATCGTATCCGTGAATATCATCCACATAACCGTTATTGTCATCATCTACGCCGGCTTTTCCATTTTGTTCTGCTTCATTTACCCATATATTATTTTTCAAATCTGGATGGGTGAAATCAACTCCAGTGTCGATAACCGCAATTTTTACTTCATCACTACCGGTGGTGATTTTCCAAGCGTTAACCGCATTGATATCTCGGCCTGCGATTCCAGCGCTAAAATAACCGCCAGAATTTGCGCCAGTGTTTAAAAGTCCCCATTGCTTGTCAAAGGATGGTTCGGTAGATTTTTGTGACACTTCAATTGGACTTATTTGGTAAGTATAGTTTGGTTCAATATATAAAACGGCTGGATCATTTTTTAAGTTTTTTAAATCAGATTTTTGATCGCCGGAGAGTTTATAGAAATCACCGAAACTGGTGTTAAGTCTTATTAAATTTGATTTAGTGTTTAGCTTGGCACCGGTTTTAACTTTAACTATGTAATCGGAGGCGAGCGAGTTAAAGCTGATTAGTAGGGTAATAAATAAAATAAATTTCATACAGTCATCCTTGATTATATTTCTTATGTTCATAGATCTAATGATAAAATATTTTGAATTTTATGCTTGGAAAAAATACTTTAAACTTCTTACAAGATGATGACTCTTTGAGCCTATTTGGAAAAATTATATCTTTTGTTGATTTTAATCAATTAAAACTAGTGAGTAGGCACGATTATAATACTCACTTAAATATTTCCAATCAAAATCTTCGGCAATACTTTCCACCCGATAACGTTGTCGAACTCTTTCCCCTCTGGACATTTTGGTGAATTCAAATAATTGATTGGCCAGCTCTTCAGCACTCTCGCTAAAACTTTGAGTTGATCGATTAATAACGTAGATGCCATGGTCATGGGAGTCTGGAACAGTTTTTAAAACGTAATCACCAAAACCACTCAAGTCACTGGTGACTGCTGGGATACCACGGGCCATGCATTCAAGCGGAGTATATCCCCAAGGTTCGTAGTAGCTTGGGAAAATTCCAAGATGACATCCTTTTACGAATTGTTCATATTCAAGTTTGTTAATAGGACTGATAGTAGAAATAAATTCTGGATGATAAATGACTTTAACTTTATCATGAGCATTGTTTACGAGGCGACTGGCATCCAGGAAATTTAAGATTTCATCTTTTTCCGGTTGGACTAAATCATGGGTGACAATTAGTGGTAGCTCTTGGGTTTGCCAGGATAAAATGGTTCTGCGAAATCTAAGCTTCCAATATTCAGGGATAAAGGCATTGAGGTCTGGTATTTTCGTATTTTTGTTACTGATACTTTCGAAGAATAGCCGATCACCCACTATCTCTTGAATCATCTCACAAGTTTTATCTAGTTTATCAAGCAGCATCTGGGATTTATAAACAGTGGGATTGATATTATGATATGGTCTGGGAGTTATGATAAACATCACTACGGTTTTATCAATGTTATCATATTGCATTTTGTAGTTAAGTCTTGCGAGGGCTTCAATGGTTAAATCAAAACCTTTGTTGGTATATTCATATCTTCCAGAGGTAAAAAAATAAAGCGTGTTATCCAAATCAAAAGAGTAGGAGGAAAAAAAGTGTCCCATCACAAATTGATGGATTTTCTTTTTATATTCATTATGCACCACTTGAAATTCATGAGGAGTACTAAATTTTTCTATATTGAGACCATTGGGCAAAATAATATCTGGCTCGCGGTCAAGCAATTTGGCACATTCTCGAGCGGTGACTTCAGATACTGTAGATAGCAGATGACAGCCGTGAGCAGCGGCTCGTTCAATGTGCACTTCGGTTTCAATATCATATTCCTTGGCTTCTTGTTCCCACCTAAAGTAGGGAAGCCTTTCATAAAAGGGATGCTTATTCATGGCCAGATATCGGCCAAGAATGGTGGCATGGGTGGTGAAGACAATCCTGGTTTTGAGATTATTTCTTCTCATACCGGGGATAGCCGTGCCGGCCATCCATTCATGAAAATGTGCGATAACATTTGCTTTAGGGGGTATTCTTTTATCCAAGTGATAAAAAAACACCCGCAGCAATTCGCCAAAACAAATCACTCGATTGATGAGATCGGTATCTCTAGTGGGAATTTGGTGATGATCCCACAGAAAGTATTTAATACTGCCAAGTTGATTCATGATGCTGTTTGGGTTAAATAGTATGGCATAGGGGCTACCGGCTACCAGCCATCTTCCAAAATGAACCTCAAAACCCGAATCCCTCATAATTTTTAAGACTTCACCCACAGGCCCCCGAGGCAGATCTAACAATTCAAATTCATTTAAAACTATGGGGGATAAATAAGGCCCGATTACGGTGTAGTTTTTATTCCATTTATCAACAATGGCCTGAGATTTGGATCTGATAACGGTGTAAATGCCACCTACCTGGTTGCAAACTTCCCAAGCACATTCAAATAAAAGAGTGTTTTTGGTGTCTAATTGATCTATAGGGGAAGGCTGATTCATTTACTGCTCCAAGATGGAAAATCTAATCATATTTTTCAAAATTTGATTCGTAAATAAAAATGATGTTCAATGTGTGCAATAACGTTTTTTTTGCTATGATTTATCCCCCAAGACTTTTTTTAAGGAAAAAGATTTATGAAAACGATCGTCATTATCCTAGCAATTTGGTTTTCTATAGGTGCCTGCACCATAAATTCGAAAGGAACGACGGAAAATGAAACAGCTGACCAAACTTTCTTGTTCCAAAATCCTTGTTGGGGTATCCAAAATTTGGAAAAATTATTCATCAAGTGGAACTGGGTAAAACTGGAAGGGAGCCAAAAATATATAAAAGGCCCACTTTTTTTGGATTTTAAAATAGTTCGCTATAACCAACATAATGAAGAACTTTTCAGTATCAACTTATTGCAAACTAGAAAAGTGTCTATACCTACGATCAAACAGTATAAGCTTTTTTCCGGTTACTATACCTATGAGCTTTATGTGAAAGACCTCAAAAAAATTCTGATTAATGATGCTGATTTTTTTAAGAATTTTGAATTTGATCAGTTTAATGCGCAGGAGTGGGAGGAAAAAGAGGAGCTTGAGAGCATGTCTGAGACAAATTCTTCTGGATATCGGGAAGCATTTTTAGTATCCAATCAAAAAAAGAGTTGTAGTTCTTCTTTTTTTGCGAAAACTCCCCACGTTCTACGGATAACTTTATTGGATCAAAATGAATTGGCAATCATAACCGCGCATATTGCTTTAAAACAACTAAAACGGGCACCTACTTATTTTAGCCCTTCTGAACTTACCCAATTGGGAGCAACTTATACGGGGGAACTTTATCCTGCCACTATGAATATCAGTCTGGTGCTTGAGCAGTTTTAAAACTCATTGAGTTTTTGTAAATACTTTTTGGAGATAGTTTCAAAAATCGAAATATCTTTGATGGTATTGATATCATCAGCACTAGCGTCTTTCATGTCCTCATAGGTCTCCATGAGAGATTTACGTGGGACTTTTTCATCATTAGTTGAAGGAAGAGGATTGTTAGTTTGGCTTTTTCTCACCATGGCGGCGGTTTCTAGGGGATCGGCATAATTGATATCAAAATGCACACTCTTGCCAAGCTTGGTCAGCACTTCCTGAGTGACTTTTTGCCATCGGCTTAAAACACTTTGGGTTTTTTTAGCGTGAGTGACATTTATGAAACCTTCTTTCTGGTAAAGATTATCAAGCCTTGCCACCAATTGGTTCTTGGTTTGCGTAACATTCGCGTTTTCCTTGATGAGTTCATCAATATATTGAAATCCCTTTTCATCTAGATAAGGTTTGGTTTGCATCAAATCACCTAAATGAATGGATGCTTGAATACTTTTATCCAAACGGTTTCCCAGTATTTTTTGTCCAGGACCGGGGTTTTCCCAGAGTGTTTGGAAAGAGGAACACTTGCCTTTTTGCGGACCTTGGAAGATACAACCGAGCGGTTTTTGGTTGGTGGTAAGTTGCATGGTTCTTTTTTCCTTGGCATAGGATACGGAGATGAGGGAATGCAATCCCATTTTCAATTTTTTGAACAAGAGGTTTATAAAACTGATTTTACCTTTAGTTTCATTTTGTAATTGCTCTATTTTAAGTAAGTCCTGATCAATTTTTTTTATGGTTCCTTGTGAGACATTAATACTTTGTTGTAAAAGTGCCATTTTTGCTGCAATTTGAGCGGCTCGCTCTTCAGGCATAGTTTGATTTTTATTATCTTCGCCATATTGGGCATTGGCGATAGCGGCGGATGTATGGGCGTGACTTTGGTTTATATCCTGGGTGACATCTTTACCCAGGAGTTTCAAATTTTCCACACTTTGGTCTGAAGGGGGACAGGCGGCAATGACTTCTTCTTCGTTTTTAATAAAGTCAGCACAAAATTTTGCAACATCTTTGGGGGCCCCTGTAAGGTTATGAGTGATCATTGTTTCACATCCTACCAAAAGAGAGTTCACCATTTGTGAATGTTTTTTATATCTAGTTAAAGCTTGGTCAATGGAGTTGGTGCCGCCTTCAGTAAAGGGGCGATCCAGTAGCCCCATACTTAGTCTGAGTCCGCTAGCGCAGGCCCATTTAACTTTTACAATTTGGGGGATTTCGTTAGTCGAATTCGTGTTGGTAATGGAAGTCTTTCCCAGTTTTTCTATCACCGGGCTTGCAGCCTTTACTACCTCATCTACACTTACCCAGGAAGTTTCTGGATTTTCGACAATTTCAAAAGCTTTATTAGTTTTTACATAACCATCTTCTTTTTTTATTTGCTCTTCAGCCAGATAGGCTCCCGCGGTGGAATACAATCGGATTTGATCGTTATAAAGACTGATCATTTCATTATATTCTTTGGTTATAGCTGCTCTGCAGGTTTGCATACTTTCCAGCTTTACCACGGCATCTGCTACATCTTTGGTTTCCGCTAGATTCAAAATGGCCATTGATCCTTCTTTTTCCTCGATCTCTTGCTGAAGCAGTGATTTCATTCTGAGGAGTAATTTTTTTTGCGTTTCAACTCCACCACTTTGTTTGTGGTTTAGGCTGTCATATTGTTTTTGCAGGGTGGCCATATCTTGCGCCGCTTGAGATCTAAAATTTACATCGCTGGAATTAGCTAAATGGGAGCCCACGGCTTGGGTTCCTAAATCGGGAGGTGTGGTTCCATCACCTCTAATGCAATTCATCCCTTGAACAGCACCATCGATATAAGAGCTTTGTGCAGCCTGGACTGTAGCAGAGGTTGAATCTGGAACACTATTGCCAAAGATCGCCGGCGAAATCACGAGAAAAAAAATAATATAAGCTTTCACAAACCTTTCCTTCTTTTTAAAATTATTTAAAAATTTTAACATGATTGTTGGTTTAAATCAGCAGGCATAATTATTGCTAACAATTGCATATGATTATTTACTTTAGTATTTTGGTTTGTTTTTATTTGTTTTTGTTCTTGATGCCAGATCATCTGTGGGAGTTCTGGTATGATCAATTGAGACAAAAATATACCCAGTTTTTAAAATATACCTGGCAGTTTAAACAATTATCCAGTGTTTACAAAGGTGAGCTGCTCCTTTTTAAGTTGACCATGCTTGCTTCGGAATTAAATGTAGGGAAGGTTGGTTCACCAATTGAACTGCATAGCTATAAATTTTATACCAGCCTTCTGGAAGCACTGCTTACTTATAAGAGACAATTTGGAATCTCCCTGACCAAGATTTTAGTTCCCATTCAAGGTGGTATAAAAAAAGATTTTCAATTTGAAAAAAAAATCCAGAATGAATTAATGGGTGGCATCGCTCAGTTTTTGTTTGTCTCAGTCATCACTTGGCTTTTTTCATTTATGGTTTATAAAATGGTTAACCTTGATTCTTCTTGGTTGACCAAAATAATCATTCTGGGACTCCAAATCCTAGGCATAGTCTTTTACTGCGTTATTTATCGCTTACACAAAATTAAACAATTTAAAATTTTTGAAATCTATTTTAAGGTTTTGTTTTTTATGATGTCACTTATCGAAGTGGGACTTCCTTCTAGCAAGGTTTTGCATCATTCCGGTTTTGAAGCGATTGATCAATTGACGGATAAAAATTTTGGGATTGTAAACAAAAAATTAAAAGGGCTAGTGGATGCATATAAAAATAATGGTCATCAGATAAAATCCGATTTAGCTGGTCTGATTGAAGAAATTTATTTCTTACAAGAGGAGCGCTTTGAGCAGTTTTTGAAATTTTTGGGTCTTTTAAAATTTGTGATATTATGTCTTTTCTTTTTGTCAGCCTATTTTATCTACCTTTTTACGCTTTTTAGTTTGTTTCTAATAGCGTAGTTGCCTAATTTATAATAACTTAGTACCCAGAATTCAATGGTCAAATTTAGGGAGTTTTTATGCAATATGATAAGCAAATTATTTATTCTATGAATCGAGTCGGAAAGGTTTATAGACAAAAACATGTGCTTAAGGATATTTCGCTGTCTTATTTTTACGGCGCCAAGATCGGAGTTTTGGGACTTAATGGTTCCGGAAAAAGTACCCTTTTAAAAATTATGGCCGGAATTGACCACGATCACCTTGGTGAAACTTCCATATCCAAAGGTTATACCGTCGGATATTTGGAACAAGAGCCCAAGTTGGATGGGGAAAAAACAGTTTTGGATATTGTCAAAGAAGGGGCATGCGAAATAGTTGGCCTCTTAAAAGAATTTGATGAAGTGAATGACAAATTTGCAGAACCCATGAGTGATGCTGAAATGGAAAAACTCATGAATCGTCAGGCCAAGCTTCAAGATGAACTCGATAGTAAAAATGCATGGGACTTGGAGAGTCGGCTGGCACTGGCGATGGATGCGCTTTGCTGTCCTCCTGGCAATCAATTGGTCAGCACCTTATCTGGAGGTGAAAAAAGAAGAGTCGCTTTATGCCGCTTGCTTTTGAAAGAGCCAGACATCCTTCTCTTAGATGAACCCACTAATCATTTGGATGCGGAAACTGTTTGGTGGTTGGAGCGTCACTTACAACAATACAAAGGGACTGTCATTGCCGTCACCCACGATCGATATTTTCTAGATAATGTAGCCGGATGGATTTTAGAGTTGGATAGGGGGCATGGGATACCATTTCAGGGTAATTATACCTCCTGGTTGGAACAAAAAACCAAGAGACTGTCACTCGAAGAAAAGCATGAATCCAATCGCCAAAAAGTTTTGAAAAAAGAATTGGAATGGATTCAAAGTTCTCCCAAGGCCAGACATGCTAAAGGCAAGGCCAGAATTAACAATTACGAACAAATGCTAAAAGAAAGTACGGAAAAAAGAAATGAAACTTCCGAAATATTTATTGCTCCTGGTCCGCGTCTTGGGAAGGTTGTTATTGAAGCCAAAAATGTTGCGAAGGCCTTTGGTGATAAATTACTTTATGAAAATTTGAATTTTATGCTTCCTCCTGGAGGAATTGTCGGAATCATTGGTGCCAACGGCACTGGTAAAACTACGCTTTTTAAAATGATTACCGGAGAGGAAAAAGCTGACAAGGGTGAATTTAAAATCGGAGAGACGGTAAAACTTTCTTACGTAGATCAAGGTAGGGATTTAACTAGCGGCAAGACGGTTTTGGAAGTGATCAGCGATGGACTCGAAATTATCAAGATTGGAAATAGGGAGATCAATGCCCGAGCTTATGTTGGAAAATTTAATTTATCAGGTGAGGATCATCTTAAAAAAGTGGAAGAATTATCAGGTGGAGAGCGCAACCGGGTTCACCTGGCTAAAATGTTAAAACAAGAAAGTAACGTATTATTATTGGATGAACCTACCAACGATTTAGATGTAAACACGCTGCGGGCCTTGGAAGATGCTCTTTTGGAGTTTCCCGGATGTGCTGTGGTTATTAGCCACGATAGATTTTTTCTAGATAGAATTGCCACCCATATTCTGGCGTTTGAAGGCAATTCAAGAGTGTGCTGGTTTGATGGCAATTTTACAGAATACGAAGAAGATAAAAAGAAAAGACTGGGAGATAAGGCTTTTGATAAAGAGCGTTTTTCCTATAAAAAACTTAAGAGGGACTAATGAGTGCGGGGTTAATTGTTTCCAAATTTGGCGGAAGCAGTGTTAAAGATGCGGCTTCCATGATGTATTGTGTAGACATTGTTAAAAAGCTGGCTCGTCCGACCATCGTGGTGATTAGTGCTACGTGGAATACTACCAATATGCTGGAAGATATTGCCCGTGCCTCCATCAAAGGGGATCATGATTACCTTAATTATCAGTTTAAGATTTTAACTAGTCGGCATGATACCATGGCCCGCGATTTGTTTATTTATGAGCAGGTTAAAGCAGATTTGACTAAGCTTTATAACGAAGCCCGCGGATACTCTTTGATTCTGCAAAATAAAAGTGAATGTTCCCCTTCGCTCATGGATGCACTCTATAGTATCGGGGAGAGGTTATCTTCAGTTTTATTTACCGCCAGTTTGAATTATAGTCTGGGCGAAAAAGTTAAAGCGGTCTGCTTTGATATAAGAGATGTGCTCATTACCGACTCTGCTTACCAGAGCGCTGATCCTGATTTTCAAAAGACTCATATGCTGGCGCAAGAGAAATTAAAACCACTTTTGGTCAAGGATAATATTATTGTGACCCAAGGGTTTATTGGTAAGGATAGCCTGGGTCATACGACGACACTTGGAAGAGAAGGATCTGACTATACTGGATCTATTTTAGCCTGCGTTTTAAGTGCCCACCAATATTTTATTTGGACCGATGTAAATGGAGTTAAAGTTTGTGATCCTAAATTGGTCGCTGATGCGCAAACGATTTCTGAGCTTAGTTACGAAGAGGCTGAAACCTTTGCTAAACTAGGGGCCAGAGTTTTGTTTGAGCGCACCATGGAACCTGTGAAAGCTAAAAAAATCCCAATCTTTGTAGGTTCTACCAAAGATCCAAACGGTGAGGGAACTTGGATTAGAAGTGTCTCCAGCTTAAACCGGCCGATTATAGGTTTTACCACTAACAAGGAACCAACCGGCATGATTCTCTCAGTGGTTGGGAAAAAGGCCAAGGATGTAGATTTATCCCAAGAATTTAGTGCCCTTAAAATGGTTAATCAATCTAATCAATTTGTGTCGTATCTTTTAAATGATGATATGGACTACAAAAAATTATACGAGAGACTTTTAAATATTGAGTAGAATTATCGGGTATTGATTTTTTAATCACTTATAATGTAGTGGTTATAGTAGTATTATATAAAAATATAAAAGGAGATTTATGGATAGATCTTTTTTGAATTTAGGTTTTTTAATGATCTTATGGTTATGTTATGCGTGCGGTTCTACTGACATAACCCGTGAAAGTGATTATCAGGAAACTACTCTTACCTTGCAAGATGAAATTCAAATGACTAAAAGTGTACTTCCAGAAATGAGTAAGGAGTATCCTCCCCATCCCGATCAAAAATTGCAGCGTTATGTGACTACTATTGGTGAAAAAATTGTCATGGCCAATAATCTGGACAACAACCCTTATGAATATTCGTTTACGGTGGTTAGCAGCGAGCAAATAAATGCTTTTGCTCTTCCCGCCGGAAATATTTTTATTACCAGTGGACTTATTAAAGTGGCTGAATCCGAAGCTGAGTTAGCAGGGGTTATAGGCCATGAGATTGCTCACGTCACCAATCGACATACCGCTAAAAGGATGTACGCTCAACAGAAAGGCCAAAATAAGGATATCATTTATGGAACCATTGGTGCGGTTGGAGGTGGGTTGGCCGGTATTGGGGTTGGTAAATTGATTTGTAAAAAAGGTGATAAAAAATGTGTCCAAAAAGCCAGTATCGGTGGACTCGTTGCCGGAGGTGCCGGAGGGCTTTTAGTGAGAAAATATACTTTTATGAAAAATTCCCAAAGGGATGAAATGCAAGCCGATCGAGAAGGTTTTAATTATGCGATTAATGCCCAGTATTCGAAGGAGCATGTTGGACTTTTTTATAAAAAACTTTTAGAGATGGAGGCTCAGTATAAAAAAGGGGATAAGCTAAGCAGCGCATTTGTAGATGCATTTAGCACTCATCCACCCAGTAGAGAACGGGTCACGCAAATAAATCGTTTGATAAGTTCCACGGAGCAAGCAAATAATTCTATTGTCAGCACTAATAATTGGGATGAAATCAAAAACCGAGTTTCAAGATAGTAAAAGGAGCTATAAATGTTAAATAATGAATTCATAAAAAAAATACCAAAGACCGATTTACATGTGCATCTGGATGGTTCTTTAAGGCTGCCCACCCTAATTGAGCTGGCCAAAAAAGAAAAAATTGAGATGCCCGCTTACACGGAGGAAGGGCTTAGAGAAAAAGTTTTTAAAAAGAAATATAACGACCTCGGCGAATATTTACATGGGTTTATGTACACCTGTGCGGTGCTTAGAAATCCTGAAAATCTTGAGAGGGTGGCTTATGAACTGGCAGTGGATAATCAGCAAGAAGGGGTTCGCTATATTGAAATAAGATTTGCTCCCCAACTGCATATGGATAATAAGACGATGACCATGGAGCTTATCCTTGAATCTATTAATAAAGGACTAAGCAGAGCAAAAAAAGAATTTAATGCCCAAAAATCCGTAGTGGAGGGGCTAGAGCCGGCATTCAGTTACGGGATAATTTGTTGTGCGATGAGAATGTTTGGTGCGAGCTTTTCTCCCTTCTATGCGAATTTTTATGATTTACATAAATTTTCTCACCCTATGGATATAATTAAGATGGGGGCACTAGAGCTTGCTAAAGGGATTATTCGCGTCCGGGATGATCGAGGTATCCCCATTGTCGCTTTTGATCTGGCGGGACAAGAGGCGGGATATCCGGCCGGAGATTTTATTGATGCTTACCGTTTTGTTCACAAAAATTTTATGCATAAAACTGTGCATGCCGGGGAAGCTTACGGTGCAGAAAGTATTTTTCAGGCCATAACAGAACTGTACGCAGACCGACTGGGGCATGCGTACTATTTATTTGATAAAGATAAAATCACTGATAAGGATATTGAAAACAAACAAAAATATGTGGACGATCTGGCTTCTTATATTGCTGAAAGAAGAATTACGATTGAAGTGTGTTTAACCAGTAATCTTCAAACTAATCCAAACCTTAAAAATATCAAGGAGCACTCTTTTAAAAAGATGCTGGAAAAAAATATTTCCACTAGTATTTGCACAGATAATCGATTGGTATCTAATACTACTGTATCTGGCGAATTGAAACTTGCTTTGGAAAATTTTACGATTACCCCGAGGATGTTAAAAGATCTGTTGCTTTATGGATTTAAGCGCAGTTTTTATCCTGGTTCCTATAGCGAAAAAAGAAAATATGTACGCTCGGTGATGAATTATATTGATCAGATTATGAAAGAATATAAAGTAGTATAAGACACACATACCTGAAAGGAATTGGAATATGATGCGTGAGAAAGCTTTCGCCCTTCTTAAGGACTATGTTAAAAATGAAAACATGTTAAAGCATTGCCTGGCGAGTGAAGCGGTAATGAAAAAACTGGCTCGGCATTTGGGCGAAGATGAACAGAAATGGGCGCTCGCCGGACTTTTGCATGACCTTGATGTGGAAATCACGAATGCGGATTTGAAAATCCATGGACTTGAAAGTGAGAAAATATTAAAAAATATGGGCGTGGATGATCAAATTATTGAGGCCATTGTACTTCACAACGAACACGCTCATACCAAAAAGCGAACTACCAAATTCCACCACGCTCTAGCAGCTGGTGAAACGATCACCGGATTGATCATGGCAACCACCTTGGTTTATCCAGATAAGAAACTTTTGAGCGTAAAAGTTAAATCAATTGTAAAGCGCATGAAGGAAAAAGCTTTTGCTGCTAGTATAGATCGGGACATCATAAGGGAATGTGAAATAATTGGTTTGCCGCTGGAAAATTTTGCGACTATTTGTCTATTGGCCATGCAAGAAATTAGTGATGAGCTGGGCCTATAAAAAAAAAGGCCAAGTCTAGTTTCTTGACTCAGCCTTTTTTTGTGTGTAGGAGAAAATTAATTAGAAACCGATATCCGGATGCTTTTTGTTAACCGGCATTTTGCTAGATGGTTTGCTACTGGCATAAAAATACGTTTTAATCTCGTCACCAACAAGCTCAGCACCTTGGGCGGTAGGAATCGAGTGTAATTGGGCCAAAGCTGATGCACTTTTCTTTAAGTGGGTGACATCAAATAGAGCACCGTCAGTGGTTCTTACTTTCTCCACCTGATTATTAAGTCCAAAGGCCACTGCTCTATCATATCCAACCAGTACCACTTCGCTTGAGTTAGCATCGTGAAATGTTATCAAACCAAGCAGCAAGATAAAAACTATACTTATAAAAATCCTCATAGGTAACCTCACTTTAGTAGTAACTTAACCAAGGCCCGAAGGTCTGGAAAAGTCTTGAAAATTCATTTTTCAAGTTCCCAATGCCACCAATAGATACAACTTCGATGCCAAAGGTAAGTGTGGATATCTTATCAAAATGATTAGAGATTTTATCTATGACACGAGGTATCTAATTGAACCAGTGCGAAGTGCCACTGGTAAATAAATATAATTTACACGATAGCTTATTGATTTTATATTATGATGCTAAAATTTTGATTTAAAGATCATTTATTTTATACTGAGATTAATGAAGTAACTAAGCAGTTTTTAAAGGATAAAAAATGATGAAAAAATTATTAACAATCATGGCAATTTGGTTCATGTCTTTTACGACTTGTTGGGCACTGGACATTCCTAAATCCACTGAGGAGGAAGGCATGAATAAACATGAAAGAATAAATAAAATTGAAAAGGATGTGGCCTCCTTGTATGAAGAGGTAAATAAAATGAAAAAACAAATGCAAGATATAAAAAAAGAGATCAAAGAAGAAATTAAAAGAGAATTGAAAAATGATTAATTTTTCACTCACCTCGCATATTAATTGCGGCTAGTTTGCGTAAAGTTTGGCCATGCAGTACTATCTTAGTATATGGCGCAACCGCAAAAGCAAAAAATTACTCGCAAAATTATCTTTATCGGCAAGGATCTGGTTTGTTATCAAAATATTAAAGAAAGATTTCAAGAAATGTATCCTTCTGAGTTACTGGTTTTTATGGAAATGTTTGAAAACGATAAAAACCAGCTTCTCGGATTAATTCCAAAAATTTTATCTGAATCACCGCATGTAGTATTTATTGATTATTCCATACATCGAAAGCAGCTTCTTGAGCTGGCCAGATTTTTAAGTAATGACCTTATCGGTAAAAAGATTTTGACGATTGGTCTCCTGGAAAATATTGATTCGAAGACTATGCTTTTAAAAAGTATCGGTATGGGATTATTTTTAAATTTTGTAAAGGGAAGTGAAACTATCAATATTGTCCACCATACCATGGCGATCGTTTCTCCAGAAGTGGCCCGCGATGTGGAATTTTCCTTGGCCAAAACTAGTGTGGAACTGATTTCTAAAACATTGTTTCGTTTGATATTCCTTACTTCTAAATATATTCACTTTGAAAGTAGCTTTGGTTTTATTAAAGGTACTACCATTAAAATTATATCTGATCTAAAATTAAATCCAGATCTATCGTTTAATTATATTGTGGCCGGAGAATATGATTTTGATTTGAAACACCATTATCCAAAGGCCTATGATTTTAAATATGATCATATGGATTCCACAGAAATTGATATAGTTGCGAAAAAAATTGATGAAATCGAAAGTAAACTAGCAAGTAGTCCCAAGGATGCTAAGTTGCAGTATGATTTAAATGAACGCAATAACGAATTAATGCATGCCTTGGATAAAGCTAATGAAGAAGCCTTAATTAGACCAGAAGCCTTGAATAAATGGCTGGAAGATTATCATGATAAGACTTTAGCCTGTAAAATTCAGGTTTTAATTATTGATAAAAAAATGAATTTTCTAATTAATCCCAGCGAAGATATTTTGGGTTTGCCCTTTCAGCTTAATATTCAATCTGACTTTGATGATAAAACCGATATCATCCATCGATTGCGTCCCTCGATAATTATTGTGGGAATGGAAGAGATAGATTCGGTAAAAGATAACCTGGAACCAAATGTTGGCGACCAGACCACTTCGCCAGCTCCTGATAGTCAACTTGCCCGATTGCATTTTATTATCACTCGCATAAAGCAAGAAAAATTTTATCATCCATTCTTTTTTGTTTTTAATTATTCGAACAACCTAGATGAGCTAAAGAAAAAATTAAATTATCCATCAGCGATCATTTCTAACAAGCCAATTGAACTTTTATATTTGAAAAAAAGCGTTTTGTTTTTTGAATCAAAACAAGGAGTGGCGGTTACCCATCGCGGTTCTGGAGATAGACCGGCGAGTGAACTAAGAGTTTATTTAGATGAATCTGACCCTCGTAGTATTCTTTATTATCAAGTTTGCATTCAAATAACCAAGCTCAGTGAAACGGATATTGTTTTTAATAGTGAGGTGGATATACCAATGTATACCTGTTTGTTTACCAATGACCCCGTGGAAATGGTCATTACCGTAGTACCTTTTAAAGCAAAATCAAAAAGAACTGAGGCGGATGGTAAGTACTATGGCCTGATTAATGGCCAAGGTGAAATAGAAACCAGTAACCTGCGAAAATTAGTAAATGATCTGATCTTTGAAGACGAAAAAAAATTATAATTTATTGATAACTCTATCTTTGCCGATAATAATTTTGTTCCCATCTGGAAGATTAATTCCATCTCGCAAATGATACAGAAAAAAACTAATTTGCTTATGCCAAGAAGGCCAATCATGTGGATAGGCTTCGCTCCAAACACTATACCAATGGGCTATTTGTTTGGTACCTAAAATCTGGGCTAGAGACCAGGCATCGTTATTATGAATTTCGTAGCTACCTCTACCGTGGCAAATAATCAGATAAGTTTTTTTAAGTTGGGAGAGTATTTTTTCGTCATGTAATCCTGGCAGGTAGGCGAGCATATCATTAAAATATACGTTTTGGTCATAGTAGTTTCCGCAAGCATCCTGTGCCCGGTATGCACCACTTAAAGAAATTGCGCTGTCAAAAATCTCGGGGAATTTCAAAGAAAAATTCAGGGCATGAAATCCCCCCCAGCTATTGCCAGTCGCCAGAAATTTTTCTGTAATGTTGAGTTCGTTTTTGGCAAAGGCCACGAGATCTTTGGTAATGCAATGTTCATATTTCAGATGATTGTCTCCCATGACCGAGCCTTTGGCCCCAAACCATGACAGATGATCTCGGCTGTCCACGCAGATAACGTGAATTTCACCATTTTCAATAAAGGAATGCATACGATCAATCATTCCATTGTTTTCGTAATCAAAAAAGCGGCCACACGAGGTAGGAAAGACCATGACAGGTTTTCCGGTGTTGCCAAAAACTTTGATTTCAAAATCATCGCCTAGATGTTTGGAATAGAACTTGTGGTATTCAACTTTCATATGGTTTCCAATCCGTCTTTTATGATATTTAAAATGGTGCCTTCAACTTCTGATTTAAAGATATATATATGCTTGCCCATAGTTTCCCAGTAAAGCGCTGGGGGGACAAAGTAGGTGATCATTTCTTTGGGATATTTCTTATATAAATCGTCGGGCGTTGATTTATAATTTTTATTTTGTCGCCCAAAGTAACCGCATAAGTATTTTCGGTTTTGAAAGGTTACTTTTTTGTCAGCGATCATATCGGCCCATGCTTTATAGAGATCTCCTTCCAAACCATAATTCATCATATCGATAATATGCCCACCTGGAGGTCTGGAATTAACTTCTACTGGCGTATAAACCCCATGGTGGTCAAAAAATTCTATATGAAAAAACTTTCTTTCGACTTTGAAGATCTTTACAAGTTTTTGTCCCATTTTAACGAGATTTGGGGGGAGATCTTTTCTTATGTAGCAAGCTGGATCATTTCCACTTAGGTAGTCAAGTACCCCGGTTTCATTGTAAACAAAGGAGCTGTCATAAATAATCTTTCCAGCTTTATCAGTTAGTCCGTCATAGGTAACCAGTGTTCCTTTAAGACATTCTTCCATTAAAAATGGTTTTTCCATTTTCTCGAAGTTTTGTTCCAGCTCAATTTGTGACTTGATTTTTTTAATACCACAGGCACCCACTCCAATATCTGGTTTTAAAATGACCGGATAGTGCAGTTCTTGGGCGAGCTTAATGGCATCTTGCAAATCACCGACTAGACGTCCTTTAGCATAGGCTAATCCATTGGCCTGGAACATCTCTTTCATGATTGATTTCTTTTTCCACATTCCCAAAGTGTTTGGTTTGATTCCGGGTATTTTAAAGTCTTCATTAATTTTGCTTTCGACGTAAAGCCAATGTTCATTGTGAGACTCAACATAATCGAATTTATCGATTTTACAGATGGTCATCATGTAGTGGATAGCATTTTTCAAGTCGTTATAATTTTCCAAATTGGTGTTAATGTAGTATTTAATGGAACTCCGGACTTTTTCGGACATGGAGTAAAAATCATTGGAGCCCACGGCGTAGACATCTACACCGGCTTCATGTAGTTTGATGACAAAATTTTGAAAATTTTCTGGAAATTCGGGGGATATATAGAGTAATTTCATTCATCAAGGGTAATTTAGAATATACTGTTTTTCAAGCAACTTTGAAGGAGATTAAATGAAAAGAAAATTGATTAGTAGATTTGTCAAATATGCCAAAATAAATACCAAATCACAACATGATGTGAACGAGTGTCCCAGTACCTCAGTCCAGTTTGATTTAGCCAACGAGGTAGCTAACGAATTGAAGGAGTTGGGAATAAATGATTTAGAAGTTGATAAAAATTGTTATTTAATTGGTAAGCTTCGAAGCAACATTCCATCAAGTCATAAAGCTTACGGAAAGACCCCGGTGATCGGGTTTTTGGCCCATTTGGATACAGCACCCGATTTGACCGGAGAAAATGTTAAACCCCAGATAATTGAAAATTATGATGGCGGTGATATAGTTATTGGTTTTGACGAAGCCAAAAAAGAAAAAATTCTTATCGGATTAAGTGAAAATCCAGAACTAGCCAAATGCCTAGGGCACACTATTATCACTACGGATGGCAATACCTTGCTGGGTGCTGATGATAAGGCCGGAATTGCGGCGATTGTCACTGCACTTGAGCAAATCACTAATGATAAAAATTTTCTCCACGGGGATATTTATTTTTGCTTTAATCCTGATGAGGAAGTTGGAAGGGGTACGGTTTGTTTTCCTAGAGAAAAATTCCCGGTTAATTTCGCCTATACAATTGATGGTGGAAGTGAGGGAGAGTTAAATAAGGAAACCTTTAACGCAGATAACGCAAAAGTTACAGTTTACGGAAAGGATATCCATCCCGGATCTGCGAAAGATATAATGGTAAATGCCGTTTTGGTGGCTTCATATATTCTTGATAAACTTCCCCGAGAAATGTCTCCGGATAAAACTTCTAACCATGAAGGCTTTCTTCATCCGACGGAAATAACGGGTAGTACAGGTCAGGCCACTATTAGAATGATATTAAGGGATTTTACCGAAGAAGGGCTGGCGGAAAAAAATAAAATTTTAGAAGAAATTATAGGTAGAGCAAAACAGACATTCCCAGGATGCAGTATTGATTTGGAAATAAATAAATCTTACCGTAATATGCTTAAGAAACTTGACGAAAATCCATATCCCCTAAAAAGATTAGAAGCCGCCGCATCCCAAGTAGGCGTATCCTACCGATGGCTCCCCATAAGGGGCGGGACGGATGGCGCTGAATTAACGAGGATGGGAATCCCCACTCCCAATATTTTCACCGGCGGAAAAAATTTTCATGGTAAAACGGAATGGCTTTCCATTGATGTCCTAATGAAGACGACGGAAATTATTAAAAATCTGGTGAGGGTGTAGAAGGGCAAATCGGGCATATTTTGCCTGAAAGACTTTAGCGCTGAATATTGTAAAATGATAATCGAGTGTATTAGGGGGGACTATGATTAAATTTAAATTTTTGTTTTTGTATTTGTGTATGCTTGGTGGTTTTTCCAATTTCGCTTGTGGTGAGAGTTCTTGTGAAACTTATTTGAAAGACGTTGCGGGAGATATCCCGCATTATGGCGATTTTTGGAGCATTAAGGGCGATGGTTCATTTAATTTGGATAAGACCGCAATGGCCGAGTATGGTAGGGCTAGCTATAAAAAAGATGATGAGAGCGGTGATATCCTTATTGGCGAAAATCCAATTATGAATTCTAAAAAATTTGTAAAAATTACTTTGGATGCAAACAAACGTGTATCGAAGATGGAGATCAGGTTGGGTTCGATTGGAGACTATGACTTAGAAAATGAACTGAAAGTTATTACCTTGGGATACAAGGGTGAAGAGTGTTACCCATTATCAAAGGAGAGGATGAGTAAGCAGAAACCGTTTACTGATTTTAACACCGATGCGTGTAGAGAGTTGATAAATTATTTAGAAAAGAATAAAGAGGCCATGGATTGTAAGTGTGGTACAGATCAGACAAATCAAGCTCTTCAGAAGATCTTAGATATTCATCATATTTTATCACCGCCTTGGTTTAAGATGCTTGATAAAAAACCGTTAAATGCAATGGAATCTAAGAATGGTTGGTTGATTAATAATCATGAACAACTATCTAAGCCATTGTGGCGTGCGCTTATGTTGCGAGAGGACTGTCTCAGGACTCCGGGTGTAAAAGCTGCTTTGGATAATAAAGATTTATGGAAAGTGAAAAGTGCAGATGTTGATAAAAAGCCAAGCAATGGTAATGATGTAAAAAAAGGTATCTAAGTCTTGTATCAGTTACCCTGCCCTTATTTATGAATTAAACATTGGGGGCAGGGTATCTAAAGCGTAAAGTAATCCATTGAGATGGAATAGATTTCTTCTTCAGGTGAAGGCCTTAAGATATCCTCAATATCCACTAATGATTTGAGCATGACTTCTTTTATTTTTTCAGCATCTTTTTTTGACAGTGCAACCACTGATGAATAGTGTAAATCAGAGTGATTATTTTTCTCAAGTGATTTTATGGCTTCAATTTTCCAATTAGTGTGGTGTTTACTAATGAGTGGTGATTTGCGATCTAAATGAATTCGTGATTGTCCCACCGAAAATTTACCTGAGTCCTCTATAATCAAACCTTTTTCTACTAAAAACTTTAAGACCAGGTTGGTAGTTTCAATGTTTAGATTAAGTCTTTTTGAGATGGATTCCTTAGTTTGAAAGGCATGAATGGAAACTAGTACGTGAATAGCTGCAAAGTACCATTGACTATAATAAGTGATAAAGTCCACCTCATTCAGATCATTGATAACTTTGATGCGATTTTTGATTTCTTTTCTTTCATTTAATATTTTATGAATTTGAGCCAGGTAATATTCCCTAAGTTCCACTGATCCGGCCTTATCAAGTTGACAAAGAAGCATAAAGAAATGTTTTTCTTCCTCATCATGGCCTATATATTTACTAATCCCCGCACAATGTTCGAGACTAAAATGGGTGTTGCCGTTTAAAACCTGAGAGATAAATCCGGTTTGACATCCAAGCACTTTGGCCAGTTTGGATCTCGATCCTCGAGCATCTCCTTTAGTGTCGAGTACTTTTTTCAGGTAGTTTTTATAATTTTTAAAGTCAAATACAATCAAAAATAATCCTTTAATATCATATAATTAAAGTAATAAAATTACTAAAATATAAGTTATTATATCATATTTTAATAATTTTTACCTATTTAATTTTTCTAATTGCGTTAAGGTGGCTTCACAAAAATAAAAACCAGTAAGGAGGTTTCGATGAAAAATTTACATAAAACAAGAAAAAATAATGCTGCGCGCAATTGTTTGGTGGTAGAGTCTTCTCCTATGAAAAAAAAGTTGAAAAAGATTATTGTCCTAGGATTTATTTGTTCGATAAGTTGCTCAGCAATAGCGGCAACTGATAATACCTTAAAAGTTTTAAAAAAATCTTTGGTACCTACCAGTATAGGCGTTAATACTGACAAAACAATCAATGGTGTTCCTGGGAAAAAGGTAGATTTTAAATCAATTTCTCAACTACTTATGATGAATCTTGGAACTGGAAGTAGTGGAGGCGGGGATGCGTTTGTTTGCATGGAGAAAATATTTTTTGGTCTTTTACCCAAAAAAAGAGTCGTCTATTTAGCAGACACTTTTAACACTTTATATGATCAATCGAGAAAATTTAAATATTATTATCTTGAACAGACTGTTGAAAAACATCTTGATGATATTATTTCAAGTAAACTTATTACTAGAGAAGACCTGGAGGACGCCTTATTTGCGAAAACAGAAATTGATTATAGGGATGTCTTTGATGGATTACCAGAATTGGATGACGACGGCATTTTGGATACAGATTTACCAGAAGGATGTGTAAAAAAACAAATAGCTATTCAATATTTTTTAAAAGATGGGAGATCCATTGTTCTAGTTGATGAGGATTTAGTTAGTGATATGAAATCCAATCTAGAAATTGCTCTACTTAGAATTCATGAAGCAAAGATTAATAAGTTCTATAGTGACAACAATGAAGTTTACAATACAACTCCTGTAAGAGAAAACGTTGCCAAAATAGCAGCTATTTATCCTTATGAAAAATTAGATGCTTCAAATAAAATACATATTTTAACTTTTGTTTTTTTAAAAGATTTCATGAATTCGGATGAGGCAAAAAAAATTAGATTTATTACAGCAGCTAATTATAAGATCCGTCATCTGGCCCTCAAGTGGGGGGATGGAATTCCAAGTAACGGAGAGGTTGCAGAATGGTTAGTTCAGAGCATGGATCAATTTTTTATTGCAAATGGAGCAGAACGTATAACGGATTATTATAAAGCAATTTCTGCTCTTAAGAAAATGATCCAAAATCCAGAGGCAACCTTTTTATCTTTGGCCAAAGTGGTTGATGATCAATACGAATTCTAACTGCCCCACTAGAGTGGATTCAATGTGTATTAATTAAAATATTTTTGATTGCTTTAAATTTTTGAACGATCCTAGCTTCTAGCCTTTTATTATTAATACATTAGCTGATCTGTTTTTATGTTTTCTATGCATTGTTGAATGCCATGAACCCCGGCTG
>Ga0156359_105_pt1 | contig 56693 bp, 59 predicted proteins | sample RifOxyA1_FD_108004 | JGI IMG/M metagenome (GOLD analysis project Ga0156359, IMG submission 108004) | Bdellovibrionales bacterium RIFOXYA1_FULL_36_14 | reverse complement strand
TCATTTTCCACCAGCTTCACGGAGATATTTACACCATGGCCTGGATCAAGGGTAACGTTTTGTGCTTCGGCTAAACTTGCCCCATGCCTTTCTAAATGGGTTGCGCTGAATATTTCTGACCTGATGGGATCTTCAAAAACTAAATAAGTAGATGTCAAAATTTTTTTTTTAAAAGCATGAGGCATTTTCATACTGATTTTCCACAGTCAAAACTGTATTTTGGCTTTAGCATACACACCTTGTTTCTGATGTTGTTCGGTATATTAACGTGTCAATGTTCTGACTTAGAACGTAGCACTATAGTATGAAGAAAGATTGAACTCACAATTAAAACTTGTTCATTATCAGCATTATCTCAAAAAGGATTTTGGTTAAGATTTTAGGTAAAAAAAAAAGACCACCTTCGTGATCTCAAATTTAGATAGTAAAATAAATGGCGGGGGAAGAAGTGGCATCCAGAGATGGTGAGGAGGGTGCTTCAGAATAATCCACAAAACGCAGGTGAAGTGATAATCTAAATTCAAGTAAGGTAGGAACCCAAAATGAAAAAAGATTTAGAAGCAAAAGGTGAAATTGTAATCTATTCCCCAGCACCCAAGGGATCTCAAGTTGAGGTTCGCCTAGAGGGAGAGACTGTATGGCTTACCCAGATCCAGATGGGTGAGCTCTTTGGGGTTGATTCTGATACCGTGAGCCTACACTTGAAAAATATCTATTCTTCCAAGGAACTTTCTAAAATGGCAACTACCGAGGATTCCTCGGTAGTTCGATTAGAGGGAAAAAGGCACATAAAAAGAATTTTGAAGTATTATAATTTGGATGCCATTCTTTCTGTTGGGTACAGAGTAAATTCCAAAAAAGGCACCCAGTTTCGTATTTGGGCCAACCGTGTTCTCAAGGAATATCTGTTAAAGGGCTATGTCCTTAATGAGGAAAAACTTAAAAAACACGAAAGTAAAATTAAGGATCTTCAAAATGCCGTCAATATCATTGCAAGCATTGCAAGTAGACGGGAGCTGGTATCAGATGAGGCTACTGCTCTTATTAAAATTTTGCAGGATTATTCATACGCCTTAGATCTTTTAGACCAATATGATTATGGGAAACTTCAAATTTCTGGGGTCAGTAGGAAGAAGGGATTTCGGCTTGATTACCAGAAAGGAATGGCGGTCGTTGAGACTCTTAAGAGTAAGTTTGGAGGCTCTGATCTTTTTGGGAGAGAAAAGGATGGTACTTTTAAATCGTCTATAGAGGTCATATATCAAACCTTTGATGGCAAGGAGCTTTATCCAAGCGTTGAAGAAAAAGCGGCTCATCTCCTATACTTTGTTGTTAAGAACTACTCTTTTGTTGATGGGAACAAGAGGATCGCTGCCTTTATCTTTTTATGGTTCTTAGAAAAAAGCCATGCCCTCTATAAGCAAGACGGAAGTAAAGTTTTGGAGAACAATGCTCTGGTTGCTCTGACGTTGATGATTGCTGAGAGCAGACCTGATGAGAAAGATGTTATTGCAAAAGTGATTGTGAATTTGATAAACAAAAAAAATTAGTGACTAGAGGTCTTCAGATGAGTTTTAGCGAACGATTTTATTGGGATAAAAATATTTTCAATGATGAAGTCGAAAAGTTAACGAAAGAGGTTTGGCCAAACTATTTAATTGAGGAGAGTGATTTAGACATTTGCGATGATAAGAAAACTGGAAAGGGTCAATATAATGATTTTCTTCTAGTCGGTCTGCGTAGTCGAGATGATCAAAGATTGATAGCTTTTTTTAGTGGAGTGACAATTTTTATAGATGTGCATTCTCAGCGCCTACCTGATGAGGGATGGCGTTTTGCCTGCCAAGCTTTTGAGAATAATGCTCATCCTAATTCATTATGTTTACTCTCTGCTAATATCCATCCCGATTTTCAAGGACAAGGGATTGCTGAATTTTTAATTGAGTTTGCAAAAGAGGAAGCAAAAGAGAGAAAACTCACTTTTCTTTTAGCTCCAGTACGACCGACAAATACATATAAATTTCCAAATATTTCTTTTGATGAATATTGTGCACTAAAAGACGGAAATGGAAGAATTTTTGATCCGTGGTTGAGATTGCACAAAAATCTAGGAGCTGAAATACTTAATATTTGTAAAACATCTATTCTTGTTTCTGCAAGTATAAGACGTTGGAACGAATGGCTTGGGCATAGCATCTCCACGGGAGAAATACCTCATAAGGGGATTGTTCCTTTACAAATTGATTTGGAAAAAAAGGTGGCAATGTACATCGAGCCCAATATTTGGGTGCGATATTCACTTAAAAAATAGGCAAAAAAAAGACCACCTTCGTGATCTCAAATTTAAATCGTAAAATAAATGGCGGACCAATTCCCCTTAATTCCAAATGCCGGGGGAAGAAGTGGCATCCAGAGGGGGGGGGCGGAAGGTGCTAAAAATAGACTAAGACTTTAAACCGATTTTCTTCCTTTTGGTTGGCAGGATGGGTGCTTGTGCCTCTAAAGTATCTAAACGTTCAAATACAATACGAAATAACTTATCTGTCCCTTTTTCTAATTTAGTCATTCGTTCCGATAGAGATTCATCTGATGCTAATAGCTGACGCAATTTTATAAACGTTCTTATAATTAAAATATTAACATTGATTGCTTGTTCACTATTTAGAACACTAGAAAGCATGGCAACTCCTGGCTCAGTAAAAACATAGGGTAGATACCTTCTTCCACCTTGGGAATTAGTTTTTGAGGTTCCAAATTGGAACCTCAAAATTTCAAATTCTTCTTTTGTTAATTGAAACATGAAGTCATTTGGAAAACGATTAATGTTTCGCTTAATGGCCTTATTGAAATTTTTGGTCAAAACGCTATAAAGTTCTGCCAAATCAGAATCTAGCATAACTTTTTTTCCTCTAACGATATAAATTAGTTTTTCAACGTTTTTAACTGTTAATTTGTTCATATCAAGTCTCCAAGTTTGATATCCTAATTTGTGATATCAAACTTCGTTATTAATACTGAATTGTGTAATAATTAAATAAATTTAATAAGAGGAAGATGGTGAATTCCAAAAATGAAATAAACCAGAGAGTTGAATTCTGGGTAGATGGACGAGCAAGTTAAGAATGAGCGTTTGATTTTGGTTTATTTAATTTAGATCGTAAAATAAATGGCGGGAGCGACGAGACTCGAACTCGCGGCCTTCTGCGTGACAGGCAGACGTTATAACCAACTTAACTACGCCCCCCCATTATTATACCCATTGAATATATTGGGGAATCTGATTTTAGTCAAGGTTAATTTGGGAAATATATAGAACTTAGATCGTACTTACAAAAAAACAAACCGCAACGACCAGTAGCATAATCGCAAAAATTCGTTTACTTAAATTGGAACTGCTTTTTTGGCTAAGCCGAATCCCAAGATAAGAGGTGAAAAAAGCAAAGAAACTGATGAGCAAGACCAGGTTTAGGTTAATCGGACCTAGTTGTAAAACTTGGAATCCAAATTCGGTAGTGGGATAGGTATTTCCGTTAAATAAATATAAAAAACCTCCCACCAGTACCCCGATTAATACCACAAAGTTGGTATTAACTGGAATGAGTCGGTAGGGCAGTCGTAGCAGGTGAATAAAGATGGGGATAACCAGAACTCCTCCACCGATACCAGTAGTAGTGGAAATAATACCGGCAATAAAAAAACAAATCAAGGCCAGTATCCATTGCTTATATGAGATATCATTAAGCTGGTAAGTTCTATCGCTTCTTGGGGCTGATCGAAAAAAGGTAAAAAAAGCGGAAATGACTAAAACCAGGGAAAACAATCTTTTTAAATCCGTTGCCGGCAGTAAAAAAGTAATTTTTATCCCTAAAAAGACACCAATTAACATAACCAGAGTAAGAGGAATAATAAGTTTGTAATGAGCAACAAGACCTTTTTTATGATAGGCAAACATGTTGATTAGGTTATTTAAGGTAATTACGCCCAAAGAGGTGGAGATAACTGTTTCAGGTGCCAAGCTGGGGAAAATCGTGTAAAGTGCTGGCACAATAATGACTCCTCCTCCTATCCCAAAATAGGTGGAGACAATTCCGACAAGGAAACCGGTGAACATGATTAATACTAGCATGGAAGAATCATACAAAACATTGGCGAGTTTGTCTTAAGGATATGGTGAAATAATATGGAATTTATTAACTCGTTATGGAAATACGTGGTGACTTCAGCACCGTATTTAATGTTGGGATTTTTGCTTGCAGGATTGATCAAAGCTTTAATTTCGGATGAACAAGTAAAAAGATGGTTAGGTGGCAACAGTCTCTGGGCGGTTATTAAGGCATCCATTATAGGTGTTCCGCTTCCGCTTTGTTCATGCTCCGTAATACCTACTGCGGTATCTTTGAAAAAATCAGGAGCTAGTAATGCATCTACTTCAGCTTTTTTAATTTCCACTCCAGAATCTGGCGTTGACTCGATTTCGATTACATATGCGTTGATGGATCTACCCATGACTATTTTTAGGCCTATTGCTGCTTTTATGACCGCAACCGTTGCGGGTATCCTGCAGTTATTTTTTAATAAGGAAAATTATAAAGACCCAAATGGGCCTACAAAGTCTTGCTGTAGCTGCCATGAAAAAGTGCAGGTTGCTACTTGTTGTGATTCCAAACCGAAAGCCACACTCTTCATTGAGAAACTCTGGCAAGGCGTGAAATATGCTTTGTTGGATCTCATGGAAGATATGTCATTTTGGTTGGCAATTGGTCTGATAAGTGGTGCCTTGATTGATTTTTTAGTTCCGGCTGAATTTTTTGGTCAACTTAATGGTTTTTGGGGCAGGGTGGTTATTTTGGCCATAGGTATTCCTTTGTATATATGTGCCTCAGCTTCAACACCTATTGCCGCCTCTTTAGTTATGAAGGGATTATCACCTGGTACAGCTTTACTTTTTCTCTTAGTTGGTCCGGCGACAAACATTTCTAGTATTTTTGTTTTACAAAAATATATTGGTAAGAAAGGTGTAATTATTAATGTTGCTACGATTTGTGTGGTGGCGTTCATTTTGTCGTATGTGGTGGACTGGATTTACCTATACTTTGCAATGCCAGTCAATTTCAAGGTGTCCGAACATGTTCATGAAGATCATACAGGTATTTTTTCGATTATTTTAAGCATTCTTTTCCTTAGTTTGTTGATAAGAGGTATTTATCTTAGTAAAATAAAGCCTATCTTTGAAAAATAGACTTTATATATGGACAAAAAACACATTTTTATTACGGGTGGAACTAGCGGGATAGGGTTGTCTTTAGCTGAAGCTTATTTAAAAGAGGGACACCATGTAGGTATTTGTGGCAGAGATTTAAGTAAAATCCCTGCATATATGAAGGATCAATACCCCTTCATGCACGTTTATGAGTTGGATATTAACGACCGCAAGAAAGTTAATGAAACCATCGTCAATTTTTCTAAAGGGCGTCTTGATTTAGTAATTGCCAACGCGGGCATTGCTAGTTTTAAGGGGCATGATATTCCTGATTTTGATAATGTTTTCAAGGTGATCAATACTAATGTTTTGGGAGTCATGAGCACCATAGAGGCATCTCTTAAGGTAATGCTCCCTAATAAAAAGGGACACCTGGTAGTGATCTCATCTGTGGCCGGAGAAATTGGATTACCAAGGGTGGGGCAATACAGTGCCTCTAAAGCTGCGGTGACAAAATATTGTGAGGCCTTGGCGATTGATTTAAAAAAATACAACATAGTGGTGACCACTATATTACCTGGTTTTATTGATACACCTTTGACGAGAGTTAATAAGCATTATATGCCTTTCTTGATGAGTAGTGAGAAAGCCACCAAACTTATTAAAAAAAGCATTGATAATAAAGCAATCAGATATGTCTTCCCACGAAGAATGAAATGGTTAGTCTATATTCTGTCTATTATGCCTCGAAGGTTATATCGCACACTGATGGGATTAGTGGCCTCCAGGCTTACATGAATACAAAAGATTACGATGATTTAATTCTTGGTCATTACAAAAAAATTGCGGCTAATTTTAAAGATCTGTCTACCTCTTCTATGGAAGATCGTTATGTTCGGGAAAAAGAAGTGGAATTTATCTTAACCGAACTTAAGAGAGAATATTTATTAAAACAAATAGAATTAAAAGTATTGGATGTGGGTTGCGGTAACGGATATACCCTCAGTGAAATAAAAAACCATTTTCCTGCTTTTAAACTCTATGGTGTGGAGTATACCCCCGAACTCTTTGAAATTGCCGTAGCCAGAAAACTTTCTGAAGTCGAGATATTTAACAGGGACGCTCGCCAGGCTGATTTTTTTGATGATAGCGTGGACGTCGCTATTACCGAGAGAGTTATTATTAATATTTTGAATAAGAAAGATCAAGAGACTGCCATCATAAATATTGCCTCAAAAATAAAGCTTGGTGGTCTCTACATAATGATTGAAAGTTTTAAAGAACCGCTGGTGCAACTTAATTTGGCTAGAGATGAAATGTCGCTGACGCCTATCCCCGAATCTTATCAAAATATTTACTTAAATGAATTCTTCGTGGGAAGAATTAAAAAATATGGATTAACCGAAATTACCCCGGTCATGCCCTCTAATTATTTATCCAGTCATTTTTTTAATTCAAGAATTATCCACAATGCGATCAGACCTGAGGGGGGGAAAGTGAAACATACGAGATTTGTGAGCTTTTTGGATCAAGCTTTTCCTCCGGCCATTGGTAATTATTCTCCAATTCTTTTTAGAATTTTCAGGAAAGTGTAAAAATATGGAATTAAAAACACTTCTGAATATTAAACATTCGATCATTATGGCGCCTATGTTTTTAGTGACCAATACCAAAATGATACTGGCTGCAGATAAGTGCGGGATTTCGGGGTGTCTACCGGCACATAATTTCAGAAATATTGCGGAGTTTCGAAAGGCCATAAAGGAATTAAAAGATAATTGTAAGCACTCGTTTGGGGTAAATGTCATTGTCAATCGTTCTAATTTCTTTTTAAAAGAACAAATGAAGTGTATTTTGGATTTTCAAATTTCCTATATTATCACTTCGCTTGGTTCTCCTAAAAACATTATCTTTGAATGTAAAAAAAATAATATTTTGGTTTTTGGTGATGTGGTAGATGAAATTCATGCTAAAAAAGTTCAAGACATGGGGGGGGATGCGGTAATAGCTGTTAACAACCAAGCGGGTGGACATCTTGGGCAATTGAGTGCGCAAGTTTTAATCCCAAGGTTAAAAAGCTGTGTAAATATTCCAGTTATTTCTGCGGGAGGGGTAGCAACTAAAGCAGGTTTTGATGCAATGATGAAGCTGGGGGCTGCGGGAATTTCCGTGGGTTCTCCCTTTATTGCCTGTCTTGAATCAGATGTGAGTATTCATTATAAAAACGCATGTGTGAATTATGGAGCTAAAGATATTGTTGTAACCAAAAAAATTTCAGGAACGCCTTGCACTGTTATTAAAACGCCTTACGTTGACAAAATTGGCACCAAACAAAATGTGCTTGAGGCTTTTTTAAACACCAATAAAAGGTTAAAAAAAATAGCTAAGTTTTTTATTACTTATAAAGGATTTAGTCTGCTTAAAAAAGCAGCCTTTGGAGCCAATTATCGCCAAGTCTGGGTGGCCGGAGAATCAATTGAGTATGTGGATAAAATTAGACCGATAAGCGAGATCGTTGAGCGACTTATTAAGTAATTATTGAATGGGAGTAAGGATGAAAAAAGTCTTATTTGTGTGTATGGGAAATATTTGCAGATCACCTGCGGCAGAGGGGGTGATGCAAAAAATGATCAATGATAGCGGATTATCAGAGAAAATATATGTCGATTCGGCGGGAACAATTGGTTATCACTCTGGGGAAAGGGCCGATCGGCGCATGATTAAACATGCTAAAAAAAGAGGTTACGATTTGCTTAGTATTTCAAGACAATTTGACCACCACCGCGATTTTTTAGAGTTTGATTACATCGTTGCTATGGATGACATCAATTTGGCAGATTTAAAACAGATGGATGAAACTGGCCAGTACGCTCATAAAATTTTTAAAATGACGGATTTTTGTAAAAAAATTAAGGCGGATATTGTCCCTGACCCCTATTATGGTGGAGATCAAGGTTTTGAAACCGTGTTGGATATTGTCGAAGATGGGTGTAGTGGTTTACTGGAAAAAATAAACAAAGAGCTATGAATCTGAAAGAGAAAAATTATATAACAGTGATGGGACTTAAAAAGCTGGAGGATGAGCTCAATTGGTATATGCATATTGAACGTCCCAAAATTTGCAATGTCGTCTCTTGGGCTGCGGCACTTGGTGACCGGTCGGAGAATGCTGATTATATTTATGGCAAGAAAAGGCTAAGAGAAATTGATTCCAAAATTCGTTTTTTATCCAAGCAAATTGAAAGTGCCGAAGTAATAGATCCCGAAAAAATTAAAAGTGAAACCATTCAATTTGGTGCTACCGTAAAAGTGGTGGATGAAAATGGTCAAAATAAAACCTTTGCAATCGTAGGCATGAATGAAACAGACGCTGGCAAAAATTTTATTAGTTGGAAATCGCCAATTGGTAGGGCCTTGCTTGGAAAGTGTGTTGGGGATGATGTGGTTGTTACTACCCCCAGAGGTGAGATCAAGTACATCATTTTGGAAATAAGTTACATATTGCTTGATATAGGAGAGTTCAATGTTAATTAAATGTCAAATTTCGCTGGGAGAATTGGTCGATAAAATCTCAATTCTTAGAATTAAAAAAAAATTCATTAAGGATAAAGAACTTTTAGAACATGTTGAATTTGAAGATAAGGTATTAACCGAGCAGTTAACCCAGTTGCAGTTAACCAATATCAACGATTATCTTCTAAAGCTTATTGAAATCAACACTCGCTTATGGCAAATTGAAGATGAGATCAGGGAAAAAGAAAAAAAACAGGATTTTCACGCAGAGTTTATTAGTTTAGCCAGAAGTGTCTATAAGACTAACGATGAGCGGTTTAGAATCAAAAATTCAATAAATCAGCTTTTTGGCTCACTGGTAAAAGAAGTTAAGTCGTATAAGGAGTATTAAAATAAAATCAAAACTTGTAATCCTTACAAGCATTTGATACTTTTTGTTATTCAAATTTCAATGGAGAAACTCAATGGCCAGCGTCGCAGAATTAAGTATCGAAAGAAAATATAAAATGTATGAAGATTCTGTTCAAAATCCCGAATGTGATATTGATTTTGTTATAAGTGAGTATCAAAAGTGCTTTGGTCGCAAACCGCATACTCTCCGAGAGGATTTTGCGGGAACTGGTTATATGGCTTGCGAATGGGTGAAGCGTAGCAAAGATAATCAGGCATGGGCCATTGATCTTGATAGTGAACCAATATCTTATGGACTTAAAAACCACTACGTAACTTTAAACGATGAAGAAAAAACCAGAATGAAATATTTGGAGTCCAATGTTTTAAGTGACCTGGGATTTAAAACGGATACAGTTGTAGCTTTCAATTTTAGTTATTATATTTTTAAACAACGGAAAGAACTTTTGGAATATTTTTCCAAAGTGTATGCTTCGCTAAACGAACAGGGCATGCTTTATTTGGATTTATTTGGGGGCACAGAAGCGTATGCTCCTCAAATTGAAGAAACAGAACATGAATCTTTTTCATATTTTTGGGACTTAGAAATGTTTAACCCGCTCAATAGTGAGTGCCTCTACTATATTCACTTTGAAGATCATAAAGAAGGCATTCGTTATAACCAGGTTTTTACTTATGACTGGAGAATGTGGACTCCGAGAGAGCTAATTGAAATTTTAGAAGAAGCTGGTTTTAAGGAAGTTAAAACATATTGGGAAGGTGAAGATGGGCTGGGCGGAGGAGATGGCAATTTCTACGAAACCCAAACAGCTTCAGGGTGTAACTCATGGGTTACCTATCTTGTGGCAGTTAAATAAATTATTTTATTGATCTATATTAAAAAATTCCAACTGTTGATCATGAAAACATTTTTTAATTGTGGAAGAAAGTTGATTTGGTTTGGTCTGGATAACTACAACTTGATTGCATTCGGTAGTACAAACTTTATTGATCGTACTGGCAATTTCACTAATACTATCCTCTTTAATTTTGGTCTGAAGATTTATGTGAACTATAAAGAAAGGATGGGAGAAGGAGGTTGAAGCAATTAGGCATTTACCATCAATGTTTTTTTGATGATCAGCATTCTCTTTAAAATTAGTAAGGTGCTTAGTTAAGAGTCCATCAACGTAGTAATCTAATTCGTCAAAAGGAAATGGTTTCTCAGTCAGCGGGACTTCCGTTAGCCATAAGGCGCAAATCACCTTGGGCGACAATAGTTGTTGAAGGTTGTCTGATATTCCTTTTAATTTAATTACTAAACTCCGTGTTAAGTATGGAATCCAAAATCCCATTAACAAAAGCAAAAGATTCCTCTTTGCCATATTTTTTCGCCATATTGATAGCCTCATTGACGACTACTTTTTTGGGAGTATCTTTGGAAAACTTCATTTCACATATGGCCAAGAGAATAATAGTTAAATCAATTTTATCAATATTTTCTTTTTTCCATCCTTTTGAATTTTTTTGAGCTGTCTCTATTAGATATTTATAATTTGAAATGAAATTCAATATTAAGTGTTTGGCATAAAACAGAGCACTCGCAGGAAGGGTGTTATCGGGATGATCTAAATCTTGCTCACTATAGCTTTCATGAAATAAGTTAAGCTTGGCATCGAAAGCGGAAGCATCGTACTGTTCACCATCTTCTAACTTTTTTTTATAATCTTTAAATTCTGATAACTGAATATGGTAGAGAAATTTTAAGGCATATTCCCTTGCCAGCGTGGGATGCAATTTATTGTTCATGAGATTTGTCCCTCATCTAAATGCTGTTTGAGTCCTTTTTTACCTAAAAGCCCTGCTACAAAATCATCAATGTCATCATAATTCCAATAAAATGAAGCAAATCTTATATAGGCTACCGGGTCCAGTTTGTATAACATTTCCATGACCATCTCTCCAATGATTATGGCGCTAATTTCTTTTACTTGCATCTCCATAATTTTTTTTTCAACTTCATCAACAAGATTTAAAATTTGCTCCATAGAGATGCTTTTTTTATGACAGGATTTTTTTATTCCACGAATAATTTTTTCTCTTTGAAAGGTTTCGCGGCGACCATCATTTTTTACTATTTGAGGTAGTTGTATTTCAAACGATTCGTAAGTCGTGAAGCGATGTTCGCAATGTTCACATTTTCTGCGTCTTCTGATGGTTTTTCCATCCTGAAATAGTCTTGAATCGATAACCTTGGTTTCAGGTTTATCGCAGCTAGGACAATGCACAATTAGCTCCTTAATTTTCTAAACTTTCTTCTACTTTGAAGTGTCTTTGATGGCAAGTTTATTTAAAAAATTGACGGTATTTTATAATTTTTGATAAAATTTTTATACAACACACACTCGGTTAGGCATTTTATTAAGGAGTATTTATGCGACTTTTTTCACAGTTTTTTCTGGTTATTACCTTAATTGTAATTGCTGGGCATTATCTATCTTAAAGAGTCGTTAACTGTAAGCCTTGCCAATTATTTAGCATAAACAGGAAATTCTCTACATAGCGTTCTTACTTCATTTCTAACCTGAAGGACATATTGTTCATTAGAATTATTTTTAAGCGCAGAAACAATCCAGTTAGCTATTTGAGACATATGTTTTTCATTGAGTCCTCTGGTGGTAATGGCAGGTGTGCCAAGTCTTATGCCGGAGGTAATAAACGGACTACGTTTGTCTCCAGGAATCATATTTTTATTACAAGTGATTCCTGCACTTTCTAAGATGTTTTCAGATTTCTTTCCAGATAAACCAACCGAGTCAGTTTTTGCCAGCATCAGGTGATTGTCGGTACCACCAGAGACGATTTCCATACCTTCTTTAATCAAACCATTTGCCAGTGCTTGGGCATTTTTTAAGACTTGTTTTTGATAGCTAGTAAACTCTGGTTGCATGGCCTCATGGAAAGCGACCGCTTTTGCTGCAATAACGTGTTCAAGTGGCCCACCTTGAATACCAGGGAAAATATTAAAATTAATTTCTTTGGCCAGATCTTCTCGATGAGTGAGGATTAAACCCCCTCGGGGACCTCTAAGGGTTTTATGGGTGGTACTGGTTACAAAATCAGCAATGCCCACAGGGCTTGGGTGTAAGCCAGTAGCAACTAGACCAGCAATATGGGCCATGTCTACCAGTAAATAAGCCCCAACGCTGTCTGCAATTTCTCGAAATTTTTTAAAGTCAATAATTCTAGGGTAAGCACTGGCCCCGGCGACAATCATTTTGGGTTTTTCTTTTAAAGCCAGGTCTGATAGCACGTCGTAGTCAATAGTTTCGCTGGTCATATTAAGACCGTAAGCAACGACGTTATAAAGTTTCCCCGAAAAATTTACGGGTGAACCATGAGTTAAATGTCCACCTTCTGACAAATTCATTCCTAGAACTTTGTCTCCTGGCTTTAATACACTAAAATAGCACCCCATATTTGCCTGACTTCCGGAATGGGGTTGAACATTGGCAAATTCTGCATTAAAAAGTTTTTTTGCTCGATCAATGGCCAGCTGTTCAACATGATCAACTACTTCGCATCCGCCGTAATATCTTTTAGAAGGGTAACCTTCCGCATATTTATTGGTGAGGAAAGATCCTTGCGCTTCCATAACGGCTTTGGAGGTATAATTTTCTGAGGCAATTAACTCTAAACCATCCTCTTGTCTGATTAACTCTTGATTACAAAGATTAAATATTTCTTGGTCCATTTCTTTAAGAGAATATGCATTTGGGTGAAACATTCGTTTACTCCTTTCTAAATTTAAGAAAAATAACAATAACTAGAGTTATAACGTATTTCAAGTATTAGGTGAAGATTATTAGCAAAATCTTTTGAGAATGAGAGATGAGTTGGTGCCACCAAAACCAAAGGAATTGTTAAGCGCATATTCAACTTGCACCTTTCTTGCGGCATTGGGTATGTAATCCAAATCGCATTCAGGATCAGGAGTTTCTAAATTAATGGTCGGAGGTAAAGCTCCCTCATAAAGGGCCATTGCGCAAACAATCGTTTCAAGTCCGCCTGCAGCCCCAAGCAAGTGTCCGGTCATGGATTTGGTTGAGCTGATTTGAATTTTTTTGGCATGAGTTCCAAACGTTGCCTTTAAAGCTTTGGTTTCTCCAATATCACCAAGAGGTGTTGAAGTTCCATGAGCATTTACATATCCGATTTCTTCTGGATTGATTTGCGCATTTTTAATTGAATCAAGCATACACTGAGAAGCACCAATGCCTTCTGGGTGCGGCGCGGTTATGTGGTAAGCATCTGAGCTAGATCCGCATCCTACAATTTCAGCATAAATCTTAGCACCCCGTGCTTTTGCCTTATCAAGATTTTCTAAAATAAGTAGCCCTGCTCCTTCGCCCATGACAAAACCATCTCGGTTTAAATCAAAAGGTCTTGAAGCGTGTGTTGGATCGTCATTTCTTCTGGATAAGGCTTTCATGGAAGCAAAACCGGCAATAGGTAGGTCGCAAATAACACTTTCAGCTCCGCCAGTAACCATGACATCCTGTCTGCCTGCCATGATTTCATTGTAGGCTGCACTTATAGCATGCCCTGCAGAAGCGCAAGCGCTGGAAAGCGAATAGTTTATTCCAGTCGTACCCAGGGTTATGGAGATAAGCCCACTTGCCATATTGGGAATCAGTGAGGGGATGAAAAAAGGAGTTACTCGTCTAGCACCTTTTTCTAGAAAGGTCCTATAAGTTCTTTCAATTTCTGGGAAACCACCCATACCAACACCCATAATACAACCAATGTTATCGGGGCGATAAGGGTTTTGGGATTTAAGACCTGAATCCGCCCAAGCATTTATTGCGCTGTGAAGAGCAAAGTGCAAAAAACGGTCAAATCTTTTGGCTTCGTTAGGGGGAAGAATATCCTCAGCAAGAGAAAAGTTTTTAACTTCTCCTGCAATATGGACCGGAAGATTAGTGATATCATGATTTTCTATCAGTGATATCCCTGATTTTCCTTCTAGCAAACCATTCCATACCTCTTTTAAGTTATGTCCTAGTCCACAGATGGTGTCCATTCCAGTAATTGCAACACGAATACCTGATTTAGTATTCATAGGAATCCCTCCCTAATTTTTTTGAATGTTATCCTCAAAATATTTATAAAATGAAGAGGATATTTTTATTAACTATTGTTTGTTGGTTAAATAGTTAACAACGTCTTTAACTTTTTTGAGGCCTTCGGCATCTTCTTCTGGAATTTCAATTCCAAACTCGTCTTCCATTTTCATCATGAGTTCAACTATATCAAGTGAATCAAGGTTTAAGTCATCAATAAAACTAGTTTCAAGATTAATTTTGCTAGCATCAATGTTTGTCGCGTCACTAATAAGTTTTACAATTCTCTCTTCCATTTTTTAATCTCCTTAAATTGATTAAATATATAAACCACCGTCTATTTTTATAACTTCACCTGTAATATAAGATGAGGCAGTACTCAGCAAAAAAGAAACCAGATTGCTGATTTCTCTGCCTTCGCCCATTCTCTTTAGAGGTATCTGGGACATATAGGTCTCTTTTATCTTGTCGTCAAGAACATCCGTCATATCGCTTTTAATAAATCCTGGACATATTGCATTGCACCTAATGTTTCTTGAAGATAATTCCTTGGCGTATGATTTGGTAAAACCGATGAGACCTGCTTTGGATGCAGCGTAGGCGGTTTGCGCTGGATTTCCCATGAGACCAACTACCGAACTGATGTTTACGATGGAAACATTAGTGGCTTTTAAAAAATGTCTGGTCAACACTTGGGTCACTATCATGGCTCCTTTTAAATTAATGTCGATGATTTCGTCAATTTCTTCTTCTTTGAGTCGCAGGACTAAAGTATCTTTGGAAATTCCGGCGTTGTTAACAAGCCCTTCAATGGGGCCAAATTCTTTTATAAATTTTTCCAATTCCTCTTTGATGGCCTTGGAATCATTGAGAGAAAATTCCACTTTACTGGCTTTTCCTCCAGCCTTTTCAATTTCTTTTTGAAGATCAGTAAATGCATCTCGACCAGGTCTCATACTGCAAATAACGTGTGCTTTTTGTTCACCTAAATGTAAGGCTATTTCTCTACCGATTCCCCGGTTAGCGCCGGTGACCAAAATCTTTTTATTTTCTAAATCTTGAAATATTACACTCATGAAAGAATCTCCTTCAACTCATTAAAGCCACCATCAGTATCAAGAGGGATAACTTTTAATTTGGGATTAATTTTACTGACCAGCCCGGTTAGCACTTTTCCCGGTCCAACCTCGAGGCAAATGGTGCTTTCGGGAAGTTTGGAGATAGCTTGGGTCCATAAAACACTTCCAGTCATTTGTTGGATGAGATTATTTTTAATGGTTTGCACATCGGTTCCAACTTTATATTCGCAAGCATTGATGTTGGCAATATAGGGAATGTTATTTGATTTAAAATGATAGTCGCTAAAAAATTCTTGAAGTTTGAGTGCTGCCGGCTGCATATAACTTGAGTGAAAAGGCGCAGATACTTTTAAGGGTATGGTTCTGGCCTTACCTTCGCTCTTCTCTACTATCAATTTGCTGGCGCGTAAGCATGCTTCCTGATGTCCCGAAATAACGATTTGGTTGGGTTCGTTAAAATTGGCGGGCATCACCTGACTGTTATTTTGACTAGCCTCGATACATGCTTGTCTGACAATAGATTCGGAAGCCTTCATAATGGCCACCATACTTCCGGTGTTGGCAGGTACTGCTTCTTGCATAAATTTTCCTCTCATATGCACGGCCCACACAGCATCCTCAAATGATAAGGTTCCAGCCGCACAAAGAGCAGAATATTCTCCCAGCGAATGTCCCAATACGCAGTCAATGTTTATGTTTTTGGAAGATATTGTATCGAGAAGAATTCGATATAAAATTATAGAATAACTTAAAATAGCTGGTTGAGCATTAAAGGTTATTTTTAATTCATCTTCACTACCGCTAGTGATCATCTGGAGTAAATCAAAATTGAGTTTAGCACTGGCCTGTTTAAATAAACCGTAGTGGGTATTAGCTGCAAAGCGATTGCCCATTCCCACTGCTTGGGAACCTTGACCTGGAAAAAGTAATGTAAGTGATTTAGCCATATTTTTCCTTTAGTACTTAACAATCATGGATGCAGAAGTAAGTCCTGCGCCAAAAGTGGAAAAAACTAAATTATGACCTCTTTTAATTCGTCCATCTTTAATCGCTTCGTACATAGCTATCGGGATTGTCGCTGAAGAGGTGTTTCCATATTTTTCAATATTAATGACAACTTTCTTAGGGTCAAAATCCAGCAAATCAACGGTAGTGTTGATGATTCTAATATTAGCCTGGTGGGGAATTAACCAATCAATTTCGTTAACTCCCAGTTTGGCCTTTTCTAGTACTACTTTCGAGTTTTGCGCCAAAGTTCGTGTAGCCACTTTGAACATATCTTTTCCCTTCATATGCATGAGGTGTTCTTTTCTGGCTATATTATTGATCGTGAGCGGTTCAGTCGCACCACCTACGGGAGAGTTGAAATATTCTTTGCCCGTGCCATCAGCGGACAAGTAGCTTGCTAAGATATCGGAATCTTCGCCTTCTGGGGTTTGACCTAAAATAGCAGCTCCACATCCATCACCGAAGAGAATACAACTGCCGCGGTCTTCCCAATCTATAATAGTACTTAGCATTTCTGAACCTACTACCAATACATTTCTGGCTTTCTTAGATTTTATCATTGAGTCCGCTAAATCTAGGCTATATACGAATCCGCTACAAGCGGCAGCGACATCAAAGCAACCACATTTATTGGTTATACCGAGTTTGGTTTGTAAAATGGTTGAACTGTTGGGTATGGGCATATCGGGGGTAACACTGGCAAAGATGATCATATCGATCTCATTGCGGTCTATCTTGGCTTCTTTAAGTGCCTCTTCGGTCGCTTTCATGGCCATATCGGTAGGGTATTCGCCTCCATCTGTTGATGAAACTCTTCTTTCTCTGATACCAGTTCTCTCAAAAATCCACGCATCGGTGGTTTCAACAATTTTTTCAATATCCTTGTTATGTAAGATTTTTTGGGGAAGATAAATTCCCAACCCTAAAATTTTTGTTTTAATACTGCTCATATCTCAACCTCTTTCTTTTTGTGCAAAAAAAAACCCCTAACTTGGGTAGGGGTTATTGTTTTGTAAAAGCTGCAGATTGGCAATGCGCCTTTGTCAAGATTATGTTAAATTTATTTTTTTTATTCTTCAGCTTCTTCTTCAGTTTCTTGTTTTATTACAATAATTTCTCTCTTCTTATAGGTTCCACATGATGGGCATACATGATGAGCCAAAGCATGGTCACCGCAATTTGAACATGAAATAGTTGCTTTGGAATATAATTTGTGGGTTTGTCCCGCATGTCTTTTGCCTTTTCTTGAAACACTGGTTCTTTTCTTTGGAACAGCCATATTAATCTCCTAATCGCTATTAAAGCTACTTATATAAGGGTAGTCCATAACTAATTTAATAAAATAAATTAAACAGTAACAGTCACGGTTTTTTACTTGAAAATCAATAATCACGCAAGTTTATTTTAACGAGACGGTCATTTTTTTTCGATTCGGTGATGAATGCATTTCCCAAAGTTGAGATTAAATCCACACAGACTACAAAGACCTTTGCAATTTTCGCTATGCACAGGGTGTGGGTTAGCATTTAAATGCACATGCTCGTTAACTAATTCTTTGAGATCGATTTTACCTTTGTCGAAAAAATATAAATCCATTTCTTCGCCATCGCAGTAGATATCAGACAAATCCTTATATTCTTCGGAATTTTCCAGCGATGCGAGCAGATAACAAGCAGCAAAGTCAACATTTATGGTCTCTTTGGAGGGAGCAAGGCACCTGATGCACGGAGCATAATAGTGACAGTTGATTTTCCCACGGATAATAAAATGATCATTGAAAGTGGAGTTAGTTTTTCTAACCAGTTGAAGTTCCACTTGGAGCATGTCTTTTTCTTGATCAGGGAATTTTTCTCGAATGCTATCTAGGTCGTTAAAGATTTCTTTTAACCAATCAACTTCTTCAAAATCCAAGTTCATACTTTCCGGATGGTTAAAACTAAATCTATGTATTTTGAGGAGGTGATCCATATTATTCTCAGTCGTAAAAATTATCATGATCGAATATCGCAAATATGTTTAAATGTATAGAATTTATTGATATAGGTGTTGATTATGATAGTGTTTTTGTGTGGTTTTTCTGGAGCTGGAAAAACTTATCTACTAAAAAATTTAAAACAGAGTACGACTGATACTAATTGGTGTTTTTTTGATTTAGATGAAGAAATTGAGAAACAAAATGGGGTGCCTATTTGGCAAATTGTCAATGAGAGTGGGATAAGCCATTTTAGAAAATTAGAAACCCTTCAACTTAAAAAAGTACTGAAAGAAACGGTATCGAATAATTGTCTGGTAGCCTTGGGGGGCGGAACTTTAGATCTAAATTTTGAATTAATTGAAAATACTGCTGAGGCTAAATTAGTTTGGTTGGATATATCTTTTGAAAGGTGCTTTGCTAGGATATCAGGAGATAATCTTCGCCCCTTAGTTATACTCGGCAAGGAAAAATTAGAGCAACTTTACGTACAAAGGTGTGCAAACTATCAAAAAGCCGATTTGATTTTATCAAAGTCCCAAATTGAGAATGTAAAAAAGTTAAATCAGTTGATCGATCTTCTAAAATAGACTATTCGTGTTGGGCAAGGCATAATAATATTGGACTCATTGTGAGTTTGGGTGTCAGGAGATTAAAGTGCTATCACAAACCAACGAAGATACTTTTTTAGATGGTTCAACATTTGAAGTCAGATTGCTTTTATCTGAAATTCAAGAAGCCCGAAAAATATCTGCTATTTTTAGACAAGCCCAAATTATTCCGCACATCTATGAGGAATTTGCGGAATTCTATAAGGATTTTGCCAATTCCAAGACTCCTTCGTTGTGTATTATCGATGTAAAAAAAATGAGTCAGGGTATGATTAAACTTAAAAATTTGCCAGGGGTAAAAAATGAGTCCATTCATTTAGCCTTTTATTATTCGGACGATGCACTTCCTTTGCTCTATTCTACTTACGAAATTTTTAATTTTGGTCTGATAAGAAAATCTGACGATTACGGTGGACAGATAAAGTCAGTGCTTAGAAGATACAACACTTTTAGAAATCAAGATTATCAGGTAAAACTGTTAAACGACGAGATGAAAGAAATCAAAGCAACCAGCCAGCAAACATTTGAGCTTTTGGAAGAGCAGCGCGAAAAAAATCACTATCAAGATCGCTTATTTAAAATTTTAGAAGAATTTGAAAAAGAAAAAAATAACATCAATTTTTTTGAGGCCATGGAAGATGTTTTTATGAAAGTGGAAGAAATTAAGGGCTATTCCTACATGGAATTATCGACTAATGGCCTAAAACTTTTGTCACCTCCTTCAGGTAACAAAAAATTTCGTAAGTTACCATCGCTATGGCTTGGACAAGAGTTGCATGAAGGGATTGAGTTTTTTGCCCAGAATATGGCAAATCAGGTAGCTTTAGAGGTATTTGGAGCAGACGTGATGTGTCTGACAATTAAAGGTCGACTAAAAAATCCAGAGGCACTTGTATTTGTTAAAGTGGACAATGAAGATTTTTTAAATCAATTCAGATGGAATACTTTTGAAGACTATTTATCTAATGTTTTTACCTATTTTTACACCCAAAAAATGCAAGAACCCAATCAAATCTCGAATCACTTAGACGGTTTTTTGTTTTTAGAAAAGCTGGATGAAAATAGATTTTTTCAAAATAAGAGCGAAAATCTTTATCTGGTAGATGTAAATCTTGCTGATTTGGCGAATTTAATTGCGAAAAAACCTGAGCTTCGTTTTTATTGGAAAGATTTTTATTTGGATTTTACCAGAAGTCTAAGGATTAAATATAGTGGTGATTTTTATTACACCACTACCAACGCCAAACACCTTTCTTTCCTGGTAGAAAGTGAAAAAAGTGAGCTTTTCTTACGCTCAATTAAAGAATTTGCAAAAAGATTTTCTTATTGGAAATATTTTGAGGATCGTGAATTTATTTTTACTAAAGACTTGGACGTGGTGGTTAGGTCTTTACCAGTGTCCTCGTTTGCTTACTTATCCTACGTAAATAATGCAGAAAATGTTTATGCAAACCTACCTCTTAGTAACTCAGCCCACACCACCACCTCCGAAGTGGTGCAATAAAAGTATTTTTTAATCTATCATAAACATAAATATTTTGGTTTAATAATACTTGTTTATATTATTGGATAAAACATAAGGAAGTGTTTAACTTGCAATTTATCAAAAAACTAATTGAAAAATTAGGTTTCTATGTAATCGATGTGATCGAAAATCTAGGCCAGGTTATCACGTTCATGTATCGATTTTTTTACTGGTGTCACCGACCTCCCTATAGATTTCAACTGATGTTTGAACAGATTTATTTCGTGGGAAATAAAAGTCTTTTTATTATAATTTTATCCGCTTCTTTTACCGGGATGGTGTTTGCGTACCAAACCTATTTTGGATTTCAATTGATTTCGGTAGATTCCTTAGTAGGCCCAATTGTTTCAATTTCACTGGCCAAGGAATTAGCACCGGTTTTAACTGGATTGATTGTAGCAGGCAGGGCGGGGGCAGCCATGGCAGCCCAAATAGGCAGTATGAAAGTTACCGAGCAAATTGATGCGCTCGAAGTGATGGGAATTTCAAGTTATCAGTATCTAGCAGTTCCTCGGATTATTGCGGGTACTGTTGCGGTTCCAATGCTTTCGGTGGTCTTTAATTTGGTGGGAAATATTGGTAGCTGGTTTATTGGAACCAAGGCCCTTATGATTGATGAGGTTATGTATTTTTCCAAACTCAGTGAGTTTATGTTTGTAGAAGATTTGGCCCAAGGAATTATTAAGGCGGTTTTTTTTGGATTTATTATATCCGTAGTTGGTTGTTATTTTGGATTTAAGGTAGAAAAAGGTGCCGTCGGGGTGGGCAAGGGCACGAATTTAGCGGTGGTGTGGGGAATGATTCTGGTGTTGATTTTGGATTATTTTCTAACCAGTTTTTTGATTAGAATTTTATAGGAATTAATATTGAATAAAGAAATTATTGTTTCGATAAAAAATTTAACCAAAACCTTTGCCGGGCATACAGTTCTGGAAAACCTCAATTTTGATATTTATAAAAACACAATTACCACTATCCTGGGTTTTTCGGGAGCCGGTAAATCAACTTTGTTAAAGCACATCTTGGGTTTGCTTAAACCAACGGCAGGGGAAATTAGTGTACTGGGGAAAAATATTTCAGAGATGAGTTCGTTTGAAACTAGAGAGTTTCGCCAAAATTTTGGAATGCTTTTTCAGTATGCTGCCTTGTTTGATTCCTTTACAGCATTTGAAAATACGGCTTTTCCTTTACGGGAATTTACTAAGCTTTCAGAATTGGAAATTCACAAACAAGTTACTGAACTACTTTTGTCGGTTAATTTACAAGAGATTGCTTTTAATAAATTACCTTCTGAACTTTCTGGAGGTATGAGAAAAAGAGTTGGCTTGGCCCGAGCTTTAGCGTTATCACCTCAGATCATTTTGTACGATGAGCCCACTACGGGCCTTGATCCAATTACGACACGTATGGTTAATGAGTTAATAAAAAGCACTGCGTTAAAACATAAAGAAAGAGGTCTAACTTCCATTGTTATTTCGCATGATGTTAGGGCAACGCTAGAAATTTCCGACTATGTGGCCTTTCTGGACCATGGTAAAATTATTGAGTACTTACCAGCTGTTGAATTTGCAAATTCGGATAATCCGCTGGTTAAGTCGTTTATTAATCTTTAGGTCAGAGATTGGCTAGACCTGGGTTATTACTAGAGAGATAGTCTATGAATGAGTTTAAAGTCGGTTTACTAACAGTGTTTACGATTGGTGCGATTATTTTTATGTCGCTGAAAGTTACTACCAATCAATCAGGCTTTGGTGATTACGTTCCATACAAAACTATTGTGGAAGATGCTTCCGGAGTTTTTCCCAAAACTCCAATTAAAATAGCTGGTATTAACGCGGGAAGAATAAAAAATATTGAGCTCAGTGATGGTAATCGCGCTCTCATAGAATTTGAAGTTTTAGAAAAAATAAAAATATCCAGTGATTCCAAACTTAGAATAAAAACAGTGGGTTTTTTAGGAGATAAATATCTGGAAATTGAGGTTGGAGAAAAAGCTGACCGTTTAAAAGCAGGTTCCCTTATTGGATCTCTTGAGTCTGGGGGACTTGGTGATTTAACTAAAAACGCCACTGAACTTATGGACGATGTGAGAGGAATTGTAAAAGAGTTAAAAACTACGTTGGCACCGGGGGATAAAAAGGGGCCACTGGCTCAAATTTTGGATGATTTTAAAATAATTGCGCAAAATACAAAGGGTGCGACGGAAAAGTTAGATAATATTTTGGGTGATAATCAAGATAAGTTTTCGAATTTTGTAACCAATTTAGAAAAGTTTTCTGAGAAATTAAATTACCACATGGAAACTGGCAATAAGGATGCAGTTATTACTGATTTAAAAAGTATGATGAAAGAAGCTAATGAAGCCATGAGTGGTCTTAATGAGTTAGTGATCAATTTGCGCAGTGGTAAAGGAACCATGGGAAAACTTCTGGTTGAAGAAGAGATTGCCGATGAAGTGAGACAAACGCTTGCCGGGGTCAACAAAATGGTTAACAAGGTTAATGCCATAAAAACAGAACTGAGTGTTTTCACCGGAGCTAATTCATTAAACGGTACAACTGCCAGTGGAGGAATTCGCATATTTCCTTCCCCTGAGCGATTTTATGAATTGGGAATTGTTTCAGCAAAATATGGAACTCCTTTTGAACAGGTTAAAGAAGAAGATGTTAACGGTGTAAGAACCATCACTCATAAAAAAGAAACCGTCAAAAATACGTTTAGATTTACGGTTCAGATTGGGCGTAAATTTGATGACTGGATTTTTAGAGGTGGTTGGATAGAATCTTCAGCAGGGCTTGGTGTTGATTATGAAATAATCGGTAAACGTTGGCTGGCAGGTATTGATGTCTTTGATTATGATGAAGATCAAGGAGGAATTAATTCAAGATTGTATACTGAATTTTTGTTATGGAATGTGCTCTACGGACGTGTGTCGGCACAAGATATGAGGAAGAAAACTACAGCCACGGGTATGATTGGTCTTCGGTTTAATGATGACGATATAAAAAGCTTGTTAGGCTATTTCTTTTAGAAGTAATAAATGGAAAAGAATTGGTTAATCAGAACAACAAATCTAAAAATTTTAGGCCCGGCGTCTAGGGAAAAAATTATTGAATTGGTGGAAAAAGGCTCGCTGGCATTTGAAGATGAAATATGTATAGGTAATGGTTTTTGGTTTTCCATAAAAGAGAAGGAATATTTAAAAAAATATCTTTTTGATCAAGAGGTGCAAAACTTTAATCCCATCAGTGAAGCTGACGTTATTTTGGGATCTCCAGGCTCACCGTCGATCAATGATTGTCTTAATTTTTCGGTGAAAGGTAATATTGTTGCGGATGCAGCTAAAAAAATTCTTTCAGAACATTTTGATCGCAAAACTAGTGGGGATGTAACCCAGCTGACTAATTTAGTGGACTTCTTTAAAGAAGCACAGGTTAATAAGCAACTTAAAAATGACCAGACTGCAACTGTCATAGCTAAACAGCCCAAAAAGATTGAAGATAACGAACTCATAATGGAAGAAGAGGAAGAATTGGTGATTTATCCAGATGGGGAAGATCAAGAATTTCCATCAATCGTGGCTTTGACCGTTACAAAGGGGCAAGATGAAATTTTTTCTACTCCTTCGGATGGGAGTGGGATGATTTTGCAATTGTCTCCTGATAAAATCAAGGTGGAGATGAAAAACCATCAAAGGCCTGAAGATGGATTTGAAGTGGATGTAGGAGTTCTGCTGGCCAATAAAAAGTTGGGTAAACTCGCAAACAAAGATGAGCAACCGCTCGGGGCTAATTTAGTTCAAGAAGATGAAGAAAGGGATGAGGATGCGCTTTATCCAGCCCCAGATGATTTAGAATTTCCCAGCCAGGAAAACATCGAGGCGGTGAAAAGAGGGGAAAGGCTACCTACGGTTGCCAAAAAAAAGGCCCAAGAGATTTTAGTTGATTTAAGCAAACCAAAATCTCTTGAAAAAATAAGTTCAAAAGAAGAAGTCGTTAAATTACCATCCAGTCCAGTACATGCGCTTGATAAAAAAGTTAAAAAAAGTGCTTCACCTACGATTACTAAAAAGAAAAAAAGTAGTACACCTCATACCGTAGGTAAAAATAGAAGGAATTCAACTGGTAGCAGTCCCACAAGTAAAGTATTGGTGATTACGGTTACCGCCTTAATTTTACTTTATTGCCTGTTTCAATTTACTGATGTAATTGCAAAAGAGGTCAAGCCGATCCAAGTTGGTAAAAAATTATTGGATTTCCCTCCGCTTATAAACAATGACATAGTAATTTCAACTCAAATGAATCCAGGCGGATTTAAGTTAGAAAAATTTGAGGGAGAAATTCCGCTACTTGATTGCCAGAAAATTAATGATTTTTACTACCAGCTTAAGATTTTATTATATCCAGGTATATATGATTGGATGAGTAAAAATTCAATTTCTAGGCTTTGTCCTTTAGCAACAAATGAAACCCTTGCTTTGTTTGAATATCGGGAAAAAAAAATTGCCGATGTGGAGGAATTGGGAAAATATCTGAAAGGATTTAAATTTGATGAGCTGCAAATCAAAAAAATAATGGAAATTTATTCCATCAAAAAGGAAATTTTACTTCAAGCAGAGTATGTTGATCAATTTATTGATATTATAGAAAAGTTTTTAAAAGATAGAGATGCCAACGAAAAAGATGCTTCTTTTGATCACAATTTAGAATTGTTGTCGAAAAAGTTCCCTGATACTGCAATTTCATCATACTTGAAGATGTTAGCTTACTGGAAGTTTGGAAATATTCATCAGGTTAAACAAGTGATGAGTGACTTTGTCAGTGTAAGTTTTATGCAGCTAGTTTTAAAAAACCCGGTCACCCCTTTTCTTAATCAGCTTAAAATGAAAAGTTATGTTAATAGTATTATTGAGCTGATGAGGATTTTAGAAGCTGATTTGGGAAATAAAATCGAATATCAAATAATGCTAAATTATTTTTCGCTAACTTATGATACCTTGGAATTCTATGAATTGAAAAAAAGAAATAATTGTGATTGGACACTTTCTCAGATATGGGAAAAATCTAAGTCAGTTAATTTTGGGTTCAAATATTTCTCATTATGGGGAAGTCTGTTACTTACTTTTGAGCAATCGCTGGCCAATGACTATGTAAATAAGAACCTGAGTGAGGAATCTGTAAAAAAAATTGATTATAGATCACTTTGGTTTCTTTCTTCTTTCGAAATTGAAGATTTGAAAATTAGCCAAGCGATTGCCGATAAAATTGTTAGCCAATTGTTAACAAGTCAAGATGAAGTGGATGAATTAACTCTTACTTATTTTTTGCAAAATCAAGTGGTGGTTAAAAGTCTAGTGAGAGAAAATAGTAAATATTTAAAATCAAGCATCGATTTAGAGATTGAATATTACAAGCATCTTCTGTTAACCGGACGAAGTGTAGAATATGCGATTTACCAACTACTGAGAAGAAATCAGATCAAAAATGAGTATTTGTGGTGGTGGATTTTATGAGTTACGAGAATATTTATATTTATCCTACCGATACGGTATGGGGGATTGGAGCAAGTATCTATTTAAAAGAAGCTCAAGTTCAAATAGCTCAAATAAAAAAAACGTCGGCTGATAAACCTCTCTCGATAATTTTTTACGATTTAGATGAAGTCATGACTAGCTTTGATTTGCCAGAATTTATGGATAAAGTATGGTTGCAAAAATTTTTTTCGTTGGAAACCACGCTTGCAGTAGACATTAATAGGGCCAAAATTCAAATTCCACCTTGGATCAATCATGGTGGACCGATGGTGGCATTTAGGTGTGTATCTAATAATGCCCTAAAACTTATAATGGCCAAAGTTAAAGCACCGATAACCACCACTAGTTTGAACCATACTGCGAGTCCTCCCCTGATCATAAAAAAAGAAGCCTTCGCCTTTTATTTAAAATATTGTAAAAGTGCTCAATTTGTTGAAGATGATCAACAAACCCTTTCAGGGCATTCCTCCACGTTTGTAAAGTTTAACGATTTGGAAAAATTTTCAATAATCAGAAAAGGTGCTATTAGTGAACGAGTCGAAAGATATCTGGGACTATAATCAGCCGGACTTTTACCATTTTAGTGATGATTCGGTGTGGTTAGCTAAAACCGTTAGCCAAATATTAAAAAATGAAGACACTTATGATTTTAAGGCGTTGGATTTATGTTCTGGGTGCGGAGTAGTGGGAATGGAAATCGTTTTAGCTCTCTCTCAAAGTTTGCATTTTGATTTTATAGAGTTACAGAGCGCTTTTGGGAAGTATTTTGATTTAAATGTGAAACTTCTTGGTCTGCTTGGCGCAAACTTAAAATTGATCAACCAAGATTTTAGAAAACTTTATAATAATGAAAAATTATATAATGTTTATGATTTGGTCGTTTCAAATCCACCTTACTTTGAAGTTGGTAAACATCGTTTAAGTACGAATACAGAAAAAAATATTTGTAGATTTTTTAAAGAAGGATCTTTTGCAGAGTTTATTCAATCAGTGATGTGGGTGACTAAAAAAGGAGGTAGGGTTTTTTTCCTCAGTAGAGGATTTGAAGCCAATCAAGTTATATTTATTGCAAGCCAACTAAAAATCCAAATTAAGTTGGAAATATTGGAAAAAAAATCAGACACTTTTCTTGTTTTGATGCTTGTGGGTGATAAATATTGAGGTTAGTAAATCTTTGGTCTCTTCATCCTCGATATCGTTAAATAAATTCGATGCTTCCTTTTTGTATTTTAAGTATTCGGGTGAAAAAGGATGGAGATCAGCGGATGAGTTGTTTTTATTTTTTGAAATAGTTTCACCCTGGCCGGGGCAAGGTGGAGGGGTGTCTAACAGTCTTTGGTTTTGGTTTTTAAAAAAAGTATTGTCTGCCTGGAATTTAATTTTTTTGATTTCGAAGGTAAACTGAGGAATTATTTTAAAAATTTGTTGTTTTATTTTTTTTTCCAAAAAGCTTAATTCTTGGGCCCATTGGGGATGATCAGTTAATATGGTCAAGGTTTTGTGAGTATTTTTAAGAGGGGTGGAATGTTGGGCAAGATGAATTCCTACAATTTGTGGCCATAATTTTATAAGTTCAAAAAATATTACCTGCGGGTTTATAGTGGCATTTTTTCTTTGCGACCTATCCGCATAGGACAGATCAAAACCGGATAAAAATGACTTTAAGTGTTTAAACATATGTTATTTGTTAATTTTCCATAGAATTTAATTGTATATTATCTGTTTTTTTTATAATTTCAACCTTAATGATCTTATGTAAGAATTGTTAATATGAAATGTAGTATGTTATTCCGCTTAAATGTCATTTTGTCAGTAGGACTTTTGTTTTTGATGTCTTGTTCGGGATATCATTTTAAAAATAAAAATAATCCGTTTGTGGCGTACGAAATAGAAACTATCTCAATACCAATGTTTGTGAATTGGTCAATTGTTCCTAATGTTTCTGGGCCAATGACTAGTAATTTTATAAATATGTTGATGGATTATTCAGGGTTAACGATCTATTCCCATGAGAAAACATCTGCTGATGCTATTTTAGTTGGGATTATTTCTTCTAACGACAAAACTCGACAAGTTTATAAAAATAAATCTTATCAAGCAACAGTGGGAACTTTGAATAAGTCGATTCGTGACAGAAGGGATTTCTATATTCCCCAGGAAACTGAAATTTCCCTGACCCTTAGAGTATTACTTATTAAAAATCCACTTCCCCATGAATATAATGGGATAGTCAAAAATGATGCAGATTTTATTCCAGATAAATCAAGAGTGATTTTTGATGAACGCATGGAACTTAGGTCAACTATTACCAGATCTATACTTCCAAGCAGTGGCGCACAAAGTGGGGGAGATGTAAATTTCACAAAGAGTAAAAAGGCACAAAATGATGCCGTCTTAGCTTTGGTCAGCACTGCCACCGAAAAATTTAAAAATGAGATTATCGATGCATTTTAAAGCAAAACCGTGGGACTATGAGCGTATTTGTAAAACGATTATTGATCCGAGGAAACCAGGCCTTTATTTGTTTCACTCCTTTGATCCTTATTTGGATGTATATTTTTCGTTAAAATTAAAAAATCTTTTTGTAGAACATCAAATTGCAGGTAATTTAAAAATAATTTTAGCAGATGAAATTACCATGGATTGGCTAGATGGACATTTAGATACTGTCGAACTTTTTGGTGATAATGATTCATATATGGTGTTAATGGCCGAGAAACTCAACAAGTCGGTATTTGCGGAAATTTTAAAAAAGTCGGACCATATCAAAGACAAATTTTTTATTTTGAATTTTTCCAAAGAGTCGTCATTGATGGAAGAAGCTTCTAATTTAAATGTTGGTTATGTCGCCTCTCTCATAAAACCGATGTTTTGGGAAAATGAAAAACTTTTTGATTTTATCTGCAAAATTTTGAAATTGAACTTCCCCGATGAGAAGCGAAAATTTTTAATTGCTAATTTGCTTCCCTCTACTAGTAATTATATTGCGCAATTGTCATTAATTAGAAAAATGTTTTTAAACGTTGAACAAATTAAAATAGATGATTTAAAAAAAATGATTACCAACGAAAACTTTGATTACTTCGTCGGTGCTTCTAAGTTTTCCAAAAAAGATAAATTAGGATTTATGAAAGATATAATAGGTAGTTCTTTGGATTACGAGGAATTGAATAATTTTTTTGTTTTTATGATTAGACATATGATGAAATTAATTGATGCTGGTCACTTAATGGATAAATTGGATGGTAAAAAAATCAACGATTATAACAAAGAGATTATTGCTTGTAGTAGGCTTTGGACTAAAGACGAAATTAAAAATGCCATTAGGATGTTTAGCATGTGGCAAAAAATGGCGAGAGCCAAAGATAGTAATCTAATTGATTCGCTGAGAAGTGAATATTTACATCAAGTAACTTAAAGTTTCTTGTTTTTTGACAATCCGACTTATTTGACCAAAGTTTTAGCTAGTCGTGAGACTATTCTACTAGCGGTAACTTTGCTGATTGCACTTGATTTGGCGGCTTTTGCTAGTAATGATTGAGCCGTTGGTAATAATTCCTTGGCTTTATCAATGCTTCCAGCAGAAATTTCTGCTCTAATTTTCTTAACGATGTTTCTGGTAAGACTCTTTTTTACTTTGTTTCTTTCAGTTTTTACCAGAGTTTGTTTCGCTCTTTTTACACTTGATTTGTGTCTTGCCACAGTTATCTCCTTAACTTTCACCGGATACTATTTTTATAAACTATGACTTTTTAATCTAAAATAGCTTTTATGGCAATATTTATTGCTAGATAGATCAATATTACTTATGTGACGCATGCAGTCGTGGCATTTGGCTTGAGTGCGATTGGAGTATATTAAGGTTTTGGGTTTCAGTGTTGTTTTTTAGTTTTACAGAGGTAATTGATTAGTGCTAGTTATATGGATTTCAACTACTTACTAATACGTTTTTAAGTATTAATTCCTGGAGTGAACATGATTCTAAAGAAGAAGCAATCATCCAAGTCAAAGGTCTCAAAAGTGATCGTTAAAAAACAACCAATTAAAGCTGCTAATCCAAAAAAATTAACCCCCAAGGCAAAATTAACCCCTAAAGAAATTAATAAAAAAAATTCAAAGACTAAAAATGAACCCAAATCCCTTAAGGCTAAAATTGTGGCTTTGATTACTAAGAAGAAAGTGATGCCTAAAAAAGAGTCGTCATTTAAAGATAATAAGTCAAAAAAAGTAGAACCAGCTAAAAAGGTTCAAGTCAAAGTAGTGGGAAAAACTAAAAAAGCTTCAGTCAAAGTGGCGGAAAAAACTAAAAAAGTTGAAACTGCTAAAAAAGCTTCAGGCAAAGTAGCGGAAAAAATTAAAAAAGTTGAAACTGCTAAAAAAGCTTCAGGCAAAGTGGCGGAAAAAATTAAAAAAGTTGAAACTGCTAAAAAAGCTTCAGGCAAAGTGGCGGAAAATACTAAAAAAGTTGAAGAAAATAAAAAGACTAAAGACAAATTACTTGGAAAATCAAATAAAATTGAACAAAGTAAAAAGGTTAAAGGAAAGCTTAATAAAAAATCAGATGCCTTGGATGACATCGATCCAATCGATGACCACGATGATCCAGATTTGAACAGCGCTTTGATGAATGATCTTGAAAAAGCAGATATTGATAAGGCCATAAGAGAAGAATTGGTGGAACACTTATCCAGCTTAGATGAGGATTATTCATTGGAAGATTTGTTTAATTCGCTTAAAGGAATCGATTTCTTTAATGGTCACACCGGTGATTGTCTTGAACGAGGTTGTGACAACCCACCTACCACCATGGGTTATTGTAGGCTTCACTATATAAAGCGCTGGTCTGATATAAAGAAAAAAATAAAAATATTAAGTGAAGGCAAGTTGCAAACCTTTATTGAAGAGTTAGTAACTAAATACCCACCTAAATTCATAGAATCAGTTTTGGATGATTTGAAAGATGAAAAGAATTTTTTTAAAGCACTAAAAGAGTTAAATATTGAATCTGATGATGATTTTGATGATGTTGCCTTGGATGAAATAGATGATGACCAGGATATAGTTTTTGAAACCAAATCTACCTTGAAAACAACAGTCTTTACGGAAGAAGATTAAAATATTTATCGCAGAAAAAAATTAGCAATCACCTAACAGTTTATTGGCTTCGATGGTAAGCGAGATATCTTCTCTTGTGATCTTGTAGAAAAAGCTGGTCTTTTTAAAAGTTTCAGAAAGCCAGGTCGGTTGCCATTCTTGAAAATCAGGCGTACTGAAAAAATTATCGAGGAGAATTCCGAGGGTATCCACTAACGTGTTTAAGATTTTTTTCACATCCTGTTTAGGGGTAAGGTCAGTTGATAAACACATGGAGGTGGGAGAAATTGAACGGTTATTAGCATTAATAACTGATACTGCCAAAAAAAGTTCGTCAGGGTAAGAAATCCCATAAAATTCTAAAAAGTAATTCATTTCTTTTAGTTGAGTAGAATAAGCTGTATTTAATAATTTCAATACTTCACTTATCCATAGCTCTGGTAAGGGATTACCTGATGAATTTTGTTCTTTTCTCGCGAGCATTAATTACCTCTTTTTTAAAAATTTCAGGTAATTTACACTAATAAAAAAGAAGGTGCAAGGAGCGCGAATGCGAGCCAGAAAAATTGATGATCTGCGGGTAAAAATATTTTTACACCGAAAAAAAAATAATGGAGAAAAAAAACTTAAAGTTGAATCCGTTGATGATCATGCGTTGATTTTAAAGGAAAGTATTGACGTGAATGAATTTGAAAACATTGAAGATATAAAATTAATGTTGTTGGTATCTTGTGAATGGAAGTGTTATCCCCTGGGTGTGTTAACTCCGTTTATTGGTGACTCACTTGGTAATCCTACTCAAATTAGCCAAATTCATTTTGCATTCCCAGAGAAGCGTCAGCGGGAGTTTTTAAAAGATCTTTCATTAGTTTGAATTGAAGGTTAAGTATGGTGCAAGCAGTTTCAAATTCTAATAATATGTCCAGTAGCCAAAGCAGTCCAGGTGGCAACGATGCTGCTAAAAAATCGGGCATTAAAGTACTACAGGCCGGTGAAAATTTATTTCATGAGAATGATTTAGCGAGTTCCTTGTTTATTATTCAAAAAGGACAAATTAGATTATTCCGTCCTAAAGGCAGAGGATTTGTGGAGCTGGCTATTTTGCGAGCTGGAGAAGTCATCGGTGAAATGGCTTTTTTCGATGATGCTGCGAAAAAAAGAAGTTGTTCAGCGGAAGCTATTATTTATACGGAGATCATTGAAATTTCTTTTGAGGCATTTTCCAAGGCAATGGATAAACTGAATCCTTGGTTTAAAACTATCGTTAATACGCTGGTAAAAAGATTAAAAAAATCTAACGACACCGTAAAGTCTTTGGAATCTAATTCCATTAGCTATGGTAGGGATGGCAAAGTCAGTAATTATAAATTTTTTACTAATTTGGATGTGGCGCGGGCCCTTTCGACTTTCTACTTAGTAGCGAAAGCCCATGGTGAAGTCAAGGGTATGCAGATGGCAATCCATATGAATATGCTGAAATTTTATATGTTTGATATCTATAATTTTCCGGAAATAAAATTTGAAGAAGTGATGAATCTTTTTAGAGAACTTGAGATGATTGAGTTGAAAGAGGATAAAGAGGGACTTTTAAACGAGATTAGAATAAACAAATTGGAAGACTTTAAAAGTTTGATGAAGTTTTTTAACAATCAAAGACATGCTGGGGAAGATGATGAATTAATGATCTCGGCTAAATGTGAACGTTTTCTAAAAAGAATTTACGATCAAGTGGATGCTGAAAGATCAACTCAAAAAATAGTTGAAGCCGATCTTTCGGAGATATTAGCAGATTTCAAACATCGAAATATTCCGATAGATGAAGAGGATTTAAAAGATGCTATTGAAGCTGGGTATGTGGGAGAAATTATTGTCGGACATAATAATCAACTGATTTGTGATGTAGAAATACAAAAACTCCGGGAAAACTTTCCAATTATAGTCATGGTTAACAAAATAAAAAAGGTGAATGAAGCTAAGTCAAAAGTTTAAGTGCTTGGATCAAAGAAACACTGAAAGGTTTCTCCGTTCGTGTAGATAGCACTTCCTCTAAGTCTCAACATGTAACCAGTTTGGGTATCTGCGGGAGTCCCTGGATTGTTAGGTGCGCTGGGACTTTCAATCTTTACATTTTGACTGGTTAAGTATCCCATATATTCCCAACCATTGGTGGTACTTTGAGTAACGTTTACACCATTTTTTGTACATTGTATGGTACTTACATTGGGTTTTCCTGTTAATTTAAAATAGCCATAATAGCTGGCTGGTTCATCCGCTGCTACCACCACACAATCGGGGTATTTAACTCTGGCATTGCCATAGAGTCGCACTACCTTGCCAGTATAGGGTTCGCCTGGTGTTGGGGAATATCTGGTGTTTTGATTCGTTCGATATCCTAGATAAACAAAGCCATTAGCGGTATCGTTCGGAGTTAAATTAGTACTTCCTGCAGCGGTGTATTTAGTCACTCGAAGCGTCTGCGGATCGAAATTGCTTTGGATAGCAACAGGCCAATAGTCATACTGGTGGGCAACGGTCACCATGGTAATGGATTGATTGATTCCATCGAAAATACGATTATAATCTGCACCTGCTATGTTGTAACTATCAGGGTATTCTCTTCCCTGCTGATCGGTGGGACGAAAAATTTGTCCAGCATCATAGTAGATCTGGGATGACATATCCATGTATGCATAACCTCTTTTAAAACCCGAGGGAACCCCATCATAGGCGTGGGAAACCAGAGACATGAAACGCATTTGTTCACTTCCAAGCGTAGATTGTAAATTGAGAAGTCGGTTTTTGTCAGTGGTGATATTATAAGGGTGAACCCAATAGCCGTTTAAGTAGGTTCTTACGTCCCCGTTACTCATAACCACAATCATAAGATATGCATGAGGTCTAAATATTCCGTTGGTACGATTATTATTGATGATTTCGTAGGCCCTATAAAAACCATTTTCCTGATTGCCACCATTTAAGGTAGAGACAATTTGATCAAGCTTGGAAGCTGCGATAGAGTAGGGCACTTGTCGATTGAGGGCACTACTAGTCAGTCCCAAGTTATCATAGGATACTAGAAATGAGTTAACATCTATGGGGCTATTATTGTCCCTGATTAGGGGTGCCATCAGGATGTGGTGGTCAAAATCTGCAGAAATTCTATTAACCAAATTATTAAAACCACTGCGAAGGGCCGGTTCAACGTAGGTCTGGCTAGCAGAGTTGTCCCATAAAAACAAAAAATCCACTTTAGGTTTAACTACGCTGTATTGGGAACATATTTGATCAGAGGTGTAAGTGTTTATGCTGGGAGCACTACTGGATGATTTACTCTTTTTAGTTCCAAATATTTCCTTGGAGCAAGACGCTAGCAAGGCAAGGCTTAGAACTAAAATGAAAAATTGAATACATTTCCAAGGTTTAAATTTCATAGAGATCCCTCATTTTTAACAAACCGAGTCGGTAAGATTATCGGATTATTTATTAATTTGCTTAAGTACTGTTTGAATGAATTTAAAAAGCCAGCTGATTTGCTCAAGTATTTTCCAATAGGGGGAAAAAAATATCATTATTTCTTCAACAAATTTCAATGGGTTATAATAAATTATGAAATAAATTTTTATTGAAGGAATCCTTACCTGGGAGAATTTCGATGGGTAATACTTGGTATTTTGTAGAAAAAAACGATAAGGCTGGCCCGATAGATGATACTACTTTGGAAAAATATATTCGGGATAAAAAATTAGGTGAAAAAAGCTATGTATGGAAAAAGGGCTTTGAAGATTGGAAGCGCATCGAAGATGTAGCGGAACTTGATAAATATTTTAATGAGACACCCATCTCACCGATGGATAATTTTGATGAAGTTCCTTTTTTTGAAGAGGAAAATCAAACTGCAGGACTGAAAGAGTCGCTGGACGTTTCTGATTATTTGGAACTTGAGGATACAAATAAAATCAAAAAAGTGAACACTAGCGCTACTGTCGAAGACAAGTCGATGGGAATAAATTGGAATCAAATATCCCATGATGCTCAAATCTTTACCATTAAAGTTGGGATGGATCGTGGGGCTGAAGAAAATGAATATGGTCCTTTTTCTTTAAATATGTTGAAAAAATTATTTGATGAAAATAGAGTTAATGCCAAAACTTTTATCTTTACTCCAGGAATGACGGATTGGATTTTTTTGGCAGATTTACCAATTTTTAGCAAAATTTTTCAAATGGTTCCCCCAGTTATTGAAGAGATTGATCGGAGAGTGGGGTCGAGACGGCCGTTTGTTGCAAAAATGTTTTTTCATAATAATGCCAAATTATTTGAAGGTATTTGCCGAGATATTTCTGTCGGTGGATTGCAAGTATTGGTTTCCAAATCGCCCGTTAAAGTCGGTGAAATAATTTCACTAAATGTTCATCCTGAAAATTCAGAATATTCTTTTGTAGCTTCTGCCAAAGTTGTGAGATTATTAAATGGTGGACAAGGGTTTTCTCTTATTTTTAAAAATTTAAGTGATGAGGCTACCCGGGCCATTAACAATTACTTGGAGAGAATTTGATTTTTATAAATAAGATATTTTTGTCAATTTTTATGCTCGGTTTATTATTATTGGGATGCAGTAGTGCGACCAAAAATCAAATCAATCAAAACCAATTTTTTATTCGTGAAGGAAGTTATCAAAATACAAAATGGTCGGATAATTTGGTTTTTAAGCGGACTTCCTGGTTTCAAGAAATAAGTATGTTGTTTGATGTTTTATCGAGTGAAATCAATTCAAGTAGTCCTTTCTTTGAATGGTTTTCGACTTTTGAAAAAAGTGAGATACAGAAATGTGAGCACTTTGTTTTAATATTAAGTTATCATTTGGCAGATACTCGTTTATCAGACGGCATGTTTGTCAGAGAATTAAAAAAATCCGGCTATCAGGTTATAGAAATTCCTCACTTTAAAGACAATTTGAAGCTGCATCCAGATTATTTGAACGAATTGCTAGAACATTACAAAATCAGGGGGGCATGTCGAAAGACTTCGTCAGATCAGTCGAGCTTAATCATCTCATTTCCAGGTTATACTCCAGTAAATATTATTTAATTTCTATGATTACGCTAAATTATTAGCTCCATAATTTAAAAAATATACTACAGAAGTTTGCATATTTTCCGAACAGGTAAAGAGGAACGGAGGTTCTTTATTATATGACAGTTGGAGATGGACTAATACTAAAGCGTTTTGGCAAGTACTTGCTACTTGATCATTTTGTTGATGGAGGTATGGCCAAGATATGTCGAGCACGTTTTCTTGGCGAAGAAGCCGATAAAATAGTTGCCATAAAGATGATCCAGGCCCAATACTTCGCTGATGAGGCTTTTAGAAATATGTTCCTTGATGAAATCAGGGTCACTTTTGGGTTAATTCATCCCAACATTACCCAGACGTTTGATTATGGTATGGAAGATAATCAACTCTACCAAGTTATGGAGTACATAAATGGTAAAAATCTAAAAGAGTATCTCGATAAACTAAAAAAAAGAGGGTATGTATTTCCGGTTGAAGTATCGGTATATGTTATAGCACAAACGTGTCAGGGGTTACATTATGCCCATACTTTTAAAAATCAATTGACCGCTGAGAGTGCTAATATTATTCATCGGGACATATCACCACATAATATCATGTTGACTTATGATGGGGCGGTAAAAATTATTGATTTTGGTATAGCTAAAGCAAGTAGTAATTCAGATAAAACTCAAGCAGGAACAATTAAAGGGAAGCTATCTTATCTGGCTCCAGAATATCTCGATGGGCTTGAGCTTGATGCTAGATATGATCAATTCGCTTTGGGTATTACTCTTTGGGAAATGCTCTGTTCGAGAAAATTATTCTCGGCCAAGAATGATCTGGCGGTTTTAAAGAAAATCCAGGCTTGTAAAGTTCCACCTCCCTCTTCAATCAATCCCAATGTACCGAAAGCTTTAGATAAAATTGTGTTAAAAGCACTTGAAAAAGATCGGGAGCTTCGATACGAAAATCTTGATCAAATGAATCGGGCCTTGATCAAGTTTCTATATGGGAAATATCCAGAATTCAATGCCACAGATCTTTCTTATTTTTCCCAGGAACTTTTTAAAGATGTTATAAAACAGGATCAAGATCGGTTTAAAGAATTTGGAAAAATTGATATTCGACCTTTTTTAGATGAAATGAAAAAAGGGGTTCCACTTGCCTCCAAAAATAAAATTTATGATGATGATGTTATAATTATACAAGATGAGTCAGAAGATAGTGGGCAACTCGATCAAAATGGGAACCGCACGTCGAACAAATCTTCAACCAGGAGAACCGAACTAGATTTAGATAGTGAGGGAGATGGAAGTTCAAAAGATTTGGCCCTTGAGATAGAAGGTGGCAAGTCTCGAGCTAATAGACTAGATGTTAATAAAAATAAAGCAGAAGAAACAAGGACCAGGACTAATCATAGGCTTAATGGGGTATTAGTAGGATCATTTGAAAAAGATGCTGTACCAGAAGTGAAGATCCAAAACAAGTTAGGGCAAAGATCAAGTGGAACTTTAACAGGAGTCAGGAATCAAGCTAAAACTCGAACTGGAGTAAGGCAAAATCTAGGCAGTACTCGAACCAAAACCAGCGGTGCGGGAAGGAATAGTACTAGTCACAGTTCATCTGGAGCATGGTTTAAAATATTGGTGGCAAGTTTATGTGTTACTCTGGCTTGGTACGGGCATGAAAAATATTTAAAAAGGCAAAAATCTCTTGATATGGCCCAACAACACCAAATCGTGCGAAAAGTGGCTTCATCAGGAGTTTTAAGGTTGGGAAATTATCAAAATTTTGACAAAATAAAATACAGACTCTACTTAGACGGAAAATTGTATGATGATATGGCAAAAGTTTTGACTGGTGAAATTGAAAATTTAAAAATTCCCGAAGGTGAGGTAATGGCCGTAAGAATCGTTTACGATAACGAACACGAATATTTAGTAAAGAAGGTTCGTTTTATTGACGGTGTAGCGAGCATTGATGTAAAACCTTTCGAACACATGCCAAGAACCTCATATGCTAACCTAATTGGTGGTGGTAATTGCAATGCTAAAGGAACTATTTACTTTCATATGTTCGGAGAGGATCGAATTGAATCCGTCCCGATTGCTCCAACTAGTCCAATAGCTTTTTCAGTGGATGAAATGAAAAAAGAATATGAGATTAAATATGTTCCGGTACCCAACGATGATATTGACTACAAAGATTTGCAATTTAGGATTAGGTTTCCTAGAGCGGATAATCAAATAGATATTTGTGATGGGATAGTCAAGGCAGTTGAGCAGCGTTCTCGGTCTTCCAACTAGTAATTAATTAAAAAGTAGTCTGTAAAATTTCTTTGGGGAAGTTAGTTTAGAATTTCTTGATTTCAAAATAGATAAAAATAATATTAGCGGCAACCATTAGAAAAACAATCAAGTAACTTACCAGATTATATATAGGAGTATTGGTGTATTCGCCCATGACGTCGGGATCGTTACATAGCTTAATAATATATAATAGAACAATTGGAATCAAGATGCCGTTAATGATTTGCGACCAAATAAGAATACTAAAAAGATTAATTCCGGGCATAAGGATTAAAAGAGCGCTAAACGCAATGATTCCGGTAAAGATTGAAAAAAAGTTAGGGGCTTCTTTAAATGTTTTATCGACCCCGGACTCCCATCCCATTCCTTCGCAGACATAATAGCTAGTGGCCAAAGGCAAAAGTGCCGCCGCAAAAATTGAGGCATTAAATAATCCAAAGGCAAATAGAGTCGAGGCATATTTACCGGCTAAAGGGGCCAGTGCCATTGCCGCATCCTTGGCATTGTTAATGATAATTCCAGAGTTGAACAAAGTAGCTGCACAACAAATGACAATAAATATAGTAACCGTCACCATGGTGCTACAACCCAAGATTACGTCAATTTTAGAATGAGTGAGATCTTTTGGCGTTAGTCCTTTTTCAACTACTGCTGATTGAATATAAAATTGCATCCAAGGGGTAATGGAAGTGCCAATTAAACCAACAATTATGGGGAAATCACTACGTTGTATTTCTTTAAAATTAGGAGCGAAAATAGCTGTAGCAATGTCCGTAAAAGAAGGACCAATAATAAATCCTGATATTACATAGGAAATATATAAAGCGCATCCAATTAGAAAAACTCGCTCCACCGTTTTATAATTTCCTTTGAGTATTAATAACCATACAAATATCGAACAAATGGTAACCGTCACATATTTGGAAATCCCAAAAATTTCCCCTGCCGAAGCAATTCCAGCAAACTCAGCCATGGTGTTACCAAGGTCTGCTATGACTAGAAATATAATAGTGTAGAAAGTTATTTTGAGTCCAAACCGTTCTCTAATCAAATCGGCTAAACCCTTGCCAGAAGCTATGCCCATGCGTGCTGACATTTCTTGAACCATGATTAAAGCGACCGTGATGGGAATAAGTACCCACAGCAGACGATAACCGGTTTGAGCACCGGTTAAAGAATAAGTGGCAATTCCTCCCGCGTCGTTATCAATATTGGCAGTAATCAATCCAGGGCCAATTACTGCCAGTAAAAGAAAAATCTTTTTCAAATAAGGAGGAAAATTTAGTTTGGATATATAGTCTTTCGTAAATTCCCCTTTTTTAGTCTAGTAACCAAGGTAGCACATCATCAATAAAGACTACCCCCAGTAGAGTGTTGTCTTTTTCCACTACAGGCACATAAAATAGATTGTATTTGGACATATAGTTAGCAACTTCTTTCCAATGCGTATCTGGTGTCAGACATTTGATGTCATTAGTGGTCATCAGGTCACCAACCTGTAAATCTTCTTTTTGCAGCAGTAGTTTGTTAAGGGGACATGTGCCAATTAGTTTTTCAGCGTCGTCGATTATATATAATTCGTAAAGAGTTTCTATATCGTCATGCTCATCTTGAATGATTTGCATGACGTTGTATTTAGTATGCTCAGGTTTGACTGTCAAAAATTCCGTGGACATCAATCCACCGGCTGTATCTTCATCGTATTCGAGAAGTTCTTGGATATCCTCTTGGATTTCGTCGTCTTCGATATTTTCGAAAATCCGCTCTCTGATATCGTGACTTAAATCATCCAGAATATCTGCTGCTTCATCGGTACCCATATTTTCAATTATATCTGCTACTCGCTCGGGGGATTCAAACTTTAAAAGCATGGGTTGAATTTCTGGTTCTACCTCTATAAGAGTTTCGGCAGCCATTTCGGGATCTAGCTCTTTAAATATTAAATCTCTTGAATGAGGATCTAGATCTTCTAAGATGTCAGCCAGATCAGCCGGGTGAAGATTATTTAGTTCATCATTTTTTAAATTAAGTCGGACGTTGCTATGAACAGTTTTATCGGGGATAGCGTGCACGTATTTCCAGCTAATCAGCAGATTACCCGTTAAATATTTGGCATTGGGGTTGATAATTTTAACAAAAAAATCTACTAATTTTTCAAACCCTAGTCTTCTTAAGAGACTACGCATTCCAATCTCGGCGTGAGTTACCCGAATGTTTTGTCCCACTCGAATAAATTGAATATCATTTACCCGAACAACTTTTTTTCCATGGGTATCTACAATTTGTCTATCGAGAATGACTTTCCCCAGTGGAGGATATTCTACCGCTTGGCCCAAGAATTGGCTGGCCATTAAGTTAGTGACAGTTTTTTTTTGGCAAATTTTGGGAAAAGTCCGGCTACGACCTACGGGGGATTCGTTGCGGATAATAATTTTTTTGCGAGAAAAGGATAGGATGTGTTCCCAGCGAATATAAAAAACTTGATTGTTTTTTTTAAATTGTAAAGCCAGAACTTCGGGAAAGATATCTTCGTAGTTTACAAAAAAATCCGTTAGTGAGCCAATTTTGTTTTTATCTTCATTGATAATGGGTGTTCCGATCAAATCAGAAAAATTTAAGGTAATATCCGTGAATGCATCAAATACGCTCATGGCACAAACTCATTTATTAAGAATGTTTATCTTGTCGGACTAGTGTGTCCATTTATTAGAAAAATGCTGGGAATGTCAAAAGAAAACCACAACTCAGGTCAGAAACTCTAAAACATCAGCGATAATCTTCTTTTCATCGTTTATTCCGTGGTAGCAATGCTTGGGGGTAACTTTCTTAAAAAATGTTCTTTGGGCCTTAGCAAGCTGTCTGGTGGAGATGATTATCCTTTCCACTAATTCATTCTGGTTTTTAATTTTTCCAGATAAATAATCCAAAACTTCTTTATACCCGACTGAATTGATCGGCTTTTCTTCGCCTGTAAATCCTTGTTTGAGTAGATTTTGAACTTCTTCAATGAGATGATGAGCGATCATAGTATCGACTCTTCTGCGAATGATTTCCTGATGTTCTAATTTAGGAATATCTAGATAAATATGAAAAATATTCCAATCGGAATGTTGATTAATGCTAAAGTCGTAAGGTGAATTATCGTCAAATACTTTTTTTTGATCAGATAACTTATGCTTGGTCATCATGTGATGTTCTACGGCCCGTATAATTCTATAATGGTCATTGTGATGAAGATTTTGATAACTTGCCAGATCGTTTTGTTTTAAATAATCGATAAAAAAAGAAATTCCATTTTGCTTATATTCAGTTTCATTAATTAATTTTTGAGAAGGTGAAATTTGGTGCGAGTCATACATTCCTTTAATTAACGCTCGTAAGTAAAAACTACTGCCTCCAACTAATAAAACGACTTGGTGGTTTTTATGATGATTGGCAATTAAGTCAGTAGCAGTTTTTACAAAGTCAGCGGTGTGAAAGGGGGTTGAGATGGACTTAATATTGATAAGTTCGTGCGGGTGCATGGCGAGTTCTGAGGGAGTGGGTTTAGCCGTGCCGATGGATAGTTCTTGGTAAAACAGTAGTGAATCAAAATTTACAATGACTACTGCTTGTTTGAACTGGTCTTTTATCGCTGTCGCAATCTTTAGGCTTACTTGGGTTTTATTGGTTGCAGTCGGACCGGATATGATGATGGTGGGTTGTGTTTGCAAGTTAATCTCTGTTAAAAAAGTAAGCAATTTTTTTATCATCTAAAATAGCGGCGATATGAGACGAGACAAGGTCAGTTATTTGAAATGTATCTATCATTTCTTGGATTTTGGCGGGATCAATGCTTAGTGCATAATCAAAATTGGAGTCACTTAACCACTGATTAAGCAAGACAAGCCCATTGTCTTCTGGTGGGTTTGGTGGTCTTTGAGCCAGGTAATCTAGCAGGTTTTTAAAAAGGAGTTCTAGCGGGAGTTCTAGGCAAAAGTCGGGAATAGTTCTTAGTACCAATAAATTTTGATCGAGGATATCTAGATTGATACCAGCTTTGGAAAGATTTGGAAGATAAGTTTGTATGCTTTTGCTAGGCATAGGGAACGGTTCGCTGATTAAGAGGGGAATGACTTTATTTTCATTAATCGGGTAAGCTTGATTGAAATTTTGTTTAAGAAACTCTTTCAACAATCTTCCAAAAACCACTAAATAATTATGATCTTTTTTGGTGAGGATATATTGTGAGGAAAGAGGGAAATAAGTTTGTGTGTTAGGAAAAGGATGGTTGAGTATTTTCCCATCACTGTAAGACAAATAATTCGAAGTGTTTTCAAACTTAGGTACGTGGTTATTGTTAGGAAAATTTGTATCAGAGTTTAATTTTAATCCACTAACGGAAGTTTTGATAGCTTGCATAATAAGTGAATTAATTAGATTTTCATCAAAAAATTTGACACAGGTTTTTGCCGGATGAACATTGATATCAAGTTGGTCTGGTGGCAAATTAATAAAGAGGGCATAATGACCGGTGTGTAGCATTGGCCAAAATCCCGCTAGGCTTTTGATGATAATCTGATTTATTTTTTTATCAACAAAGAGTCGGTTGTTCACAAATAGAAACTGGTGTTTATTGGCATTACTTTTATTAGTTTGATAGGAAAAATAACCGTTAATGCTAATGGCTTGATATGAAATGCTGGCATGAAGCAGTTTGTCTATGTTGGTCTTTCTATGATTAAAAAGTTGCATGATGCGATTAGAATATTTGGTTTCGTTGGTACTTGGATAAATAATTTTGTCTTGCTCATCTTGTTTGAGTGAAAACGAAATAGATGGGTTTGAGATTATAAACGCATTGATAATTCGACCTATGGCGTTTTGTTCCGAAGTTTTAGCCTTCATGAATTTTAATCTGGCCGGAGTGTTATAAAACAGGTCTTTGATGTAGATGGATGTTCCAGAAGTTTCTGCCATAAAAGGGGTATGTGCGATTATTTTTCCCCCGTGTATAATATATCTTCCTCCGTTTAAAAGAGGAGTTTGAGGGAAACTGATGCACTCCAATCGAGCAACGCTCGCCATACTGCTTAAGGCTTCACCTCTGAAACCATAACTTTTTAAATCATAAAGATTTTCGAAAGAAGTTAATTTGCTGGTGGCATGCTTGGTAAAGGCCATGGGTAATTCATCGAAACTCATTCCTTTGCCATTATCTTCGATTGAGATAAAATCCAACCCTTGCTCTTTGATCACTATATCAATACGGGTTGATTTTGCATCTATTGAGTTTTCAAGCAGCTCTTTGATAAGTGAAGCTGGTCGTTCAATAACTTCACCTGCTTTTATCTGGTTAATTAAATGATCTGGTAATAATTTGATCGAACATGGATTGTTTGAATTGGTTTGCATGTTGCTACTATTTATTCTCTAAAAAAATTGACCTGGTTTCTACCACCGTCTTTAGATTTATAAAGAGCGTTATCTACGCGTTTGAATAAATCTAAGCCAGTATTAACACCCTTGCGGTAATCAGCAATTCCTACTGAGATAGTTACCGGCAAGCGGTTACTATCGTAAAGAAATTGATGAGCCTCTATCAAGGCCCGGATTCTTTCGGCTACCTCATAGGCTTGTTTGATATTTGTCTTGGGAAGTAAAATCATAAATTCTTCCCCTCCAAATCTGGCAAATATATCGTTATCCCTTACCCCATTTGTTCTTACAATGGCTGCCAATTCTTTGAGAACAAAGTCACCAGCATCGTGACCGAAAGAATCGTTTAATTTTTTAAAATGATCCAAGTCGAACATTATTAATGAAAGAGGTTCTCCAGATAATTTACTTTTTTTAACTTGTAAATCTAGCGATCGGTTAAAATATGTTTTGGTAAAACAACCGGTCATGCCGTCAGTGTTAGCCGCATGTTGAAGTTTGTCATAGGTTAGGCGCTCTGAATCACCTTTGGGGATATATTTTAAAGCAATTTTTCCCACTTTTACGATATCACCCTTTTTTAGGAGAGTTGGAGCTAAGACTCTTTTGTTATTAATGTAAGTGCCGTTTCTAGAACCGGTATCTTCCACCATGTGACCGGTCTCTGTTTCATCTACTTTAAAATGATTTCGGGAGATGCCTTGAAATTCAAGTGGAATATTATTTTTTAAACTTCTGCCTACTAGAATAGTCTTTTTATCCAAGTCGAAAATGGTTCCATTTAACTCGCCCCCAACAATTAATAAAGCGGCGGGCTTCTTATCGGCTTCCTCATCTACTGCTTTTAAAGCCTTTTTAATATCCGTTATGACTATAGTAGTATCGTCGACCATTTTGCAATTGCCCTTCAGTTTAAATAAATGAAATTGTAACCCGCTTAAGTTGGAACTACAACCTTGAAGTAAAAAGTTTTTTCCTCTAGTAATAGCTTGGTTTGGCGCAGTGCGATTGAAAAGAAAGTATCACTTACTATCGGCAGGAACACTTTTATTTTTGTGTATAGTCTAATACTATTAAACTATAATAATTTTTTTAGTTTAGGAGTTGCTTTGCAAATATCAAACGATCCTACAAACGATAATGAAATCATTTTCCCTGGAGATAATTGGTTTTTTTATTGGAAAACTTCTTCAGCATTATGGCGAGATAAAATTGCGGGATATGAGTCATCAAAAATCGTAGTTCCGATCAACTGGGCGTTTCATACCGATAACGGAGAAGATTTTGATTTCCATCACGACAAACCGGAGACGGATTTAAAAAAATTAGAAGACATTGCCAGGGAAGCTTCCAAAAAATTAGTTTTTTTTGTGCCGATATCACCGGCACCATTTTTAGTTGGTGGGGGGTTACCCCACATCCTCTCACGGATACCGTCCATTTCTCGGGAAGGCATTCAAACGGTGGTACCGGAGGCTAATGGTCGAATCAATAAGATATATAGTTTCTATGATCAAAGAGTTTTTGTTGCTTATCGAAAATTTATGAGAGCACTTGGGAAGTTTTTTTCACAAAATGAAATGACTTCAAATTTATGGGCCATCGAATGTGGTTTTATTCAGGATGAACAATATGTCAGTTTTTTTGAAGATTATTCAAAAGCACAACATGAAACTTTTGAACGATTTTTAGCAATTAAAAAACAAGCTAATGATAATAATCAAAATTTAGAAATTACTCATATTCTTTCTTCTCTAAGCGAAGAGGAACTTTTGCAAAATGAATTTGTCACAGATGTAAAACAGCTCTACATCGAAACTATCAAAGAGTTTTTTCCAATTAATTATGAAGGCCTAGTAAAAATTGCTTTTCTAGGCAGTGCTACTGATGATTTATTTTTCAAAATGTTGGATGCTGAAAGACAAAATAAATATTCAAAGGATATCTTGTTTTGTCTTACTATGAATATTATTCCCTCTTCTATCTTGCTACCTTCCAATCTTAAAAAAGGAATTATTGAAAAGCAATTTAAGGATTTGGTGAGTAGTTCCTACTTGAGTATCATACTGGGTGATAGTATGTATGATATGAGCGATGAAACCAGTTTCTTGCCGCTGACCAATTTCTATCTATATCATAAAAATCTAATGGATTATTCTAAAAGATATTTTTGGGAAGAGATCGGGTTATATAAATATCTGAAGGAAAATTTTAATTGGGCCTATAAAATTAACGATTCCTATACTCAAGCGGCGACATTGGATGAAACATATCTGGCTAATAAAATTTATTTTTACAATGGCCTGGATATTTACTCTACAGAATATTATCATATTCTAAAAATGTTTATGAATGGTGGAAAAATTGTAGTTGAAAATTCTTCTTTGGATAAGAATATTTTAAAAAGATTTGAAGGTTTTTTTATTGAAAATTCCATCACTATGGAGATGGTCAATACCACCACTCGGATTAGTGTGGGATCCTTGGGGGAAGGTCGGTTAGTCTTTTTTGACGGTACCTTGATTAAATCCTTGGATGAAGGAAAGAAAATAAATTTTTGGTCAGAGATCATTTCCACCTTCGATCTGGTAAATGTTAAAATCAATTCAGAACAGGGGGTGGATTATATGTGGAAAACCAGAACTCCCATGAAAAATGAATTGAAATTTGAGGAAGTTCGCCGGGTTTATTTTTATAATCCAACTAGCTATAAAAAAAGAGTGAAATTGAACTGGGCCAAGAATTTTGCACTCCTTAAAATCAACGAAGAAATCAATTCTAAAGTCCAGCATGAGCCCAACCAATCTGTGATTGATTTTCTTCCAATGGGGTCAGTGTCCATAGATTTTGGTGTTTTTTATTAATTGGTGAAAGTATGTTTGAAAAGAATCATCTATTATGCGTTTATAACTATCTTAAAATTAACATGATCTATCCAGATCACGAGAGTGCTGGATTTTCCCCAAACGCCCACTATTATTACATGCTTTATCTCATCGATTCTTCGGGGCCGGTGGAAAGAGAGATTATTTCTTCTTATTATTTTGACCAATATAAAATTGCCCTAAATTGCGGAAGAAGGTATATTGGACCTTTTAAAGATTTAGAGGAGTTACAAGGTTTTGCTATAAAAATCAGGGAAAAAATTAATGCCTTAAAGGTTTTTGTGTTGTCTGCGCAAAACTTGTCTCAGTATTTGGATGATTCAGTTGACTTGTCTGACTTGGTTAATAAAATTGTTGCTACAGGAGATAGCTTCGGCAATGAAGAGGCGGCAGATCAAAAAAATTCGTTTCTAAGAAAAATATTCAAATAAATCAAGTTATCGGTTGCCCAGAACTCATACTTGTATTAATGATGCTATTTAGAAATACTTTGGGTCTGGTTAGCTATGAATAATAAACAATCACTTTACTCCTTAACGCTAGAAGAATTGCAAACTTTACTGGTAAAAAATGACTTTGCCAAATACGCTGCCGACCAAATTTATCACTGGATCTATAAAAACTTTAAACTTCATTCGGACGATTGGAGTAATACTTCGAAGAAAATGCGCCAGTGGCTAGTAGAAAACTATGATACCAGCATCCCTGAAGTAGTGACTGTTTTAGAATCGGTAGATGGTACCAGAAAATTTTTATTTAAATTAAGTGATGGTGAATTAGTGGAAGCGGTAACCATTCCCATGCCCGGGCGCTTAACGATTTGTGTTTCTTCCCAGGTAGGATGTGCTGTGGGCTGTAAATTTTGCCGGACAGCCCTTATGGGTTTCAAGAGGAATTTGGATTCGTCAGAAATCATCGGACAATATCTTAGCGCTACACTTTGGCTAAGAGAGAAAGTCGATCAAAATACGCTGATTACCAATATTGTGTATATGGGACAAGGAGAGCCTTTACTTAATTTAGCGAATGTTAAAACCAGTGTAATGGTTTTTTTAGAAGATAAGGGTATCAGTATTGGCCAAAGAAGAATTACGCTTTCAACGTCTGGAATTGCTTCTCAAATTGAAAAATTAATAGATTTTCCCTCGGTCAATTTAGCGATTAGCTTGCATGCTGCTGATGATATCACCAGGGATTTATTGATGCCGATTAACAAGAAATATAATATGGAAAGATTATTGGATGCGATCAACCAGATTCCGCTCAAGGCAAATCGTCGGATTACATATGAATATCTACTAGTGGATAAGGTAAATGATCGCATGGTGGACGTAGAAAATCTAACTCGTATACTCAAGCGAAAACTGTCTAAAATAAATTTGATTCCTTTTAATTCATTTCCCGGTTGCGAATTTAAAACGCCAAGTAAGGAGAAAGTTGTCTGGTTTCAAGAACAATTACTAAATAGGGATTTTGTATGCACGATCAGATCCTCTAAGGGCGAGGACATTTTAGCAGCTTGTGGACAGTTAAAAGCTGATCATTGTCTAGCTAATAAATAAAATCCAAAATGATTTTTATTCGTATTTGGGATGTACTATCCAGTATTTAATAGGCTCATGCTTATCTGAAGAAGGGGCCCTTTTAATCATTTTTTTAGGAGTATACCTAGGAGGATTTTTCTTGAGAGAGGCAATATCTCTTTCGGTATTGTCTTCAATTTTATAATTAGATTCCCACTCGGTATCTTTGATCAATACGGTTTGACCGAGCTTCTTATCAAGTTTTAGCTTGGGTGATGTATACACATCTTTTGAAAATAGATTAAAACTTATAGTGGTTAAAGCGCCACAGAGGATTACTATAAGTAATCTGGTCTTCATATACGACTCCTTTTATGACGGATAAATTGCACCCGTCTATCAACGTTATCGGAATAAGCTTGCAATACTTGAGGAAAATAATCAAAATAGGTTGGTGACAAAAAAAGTATCGAATTAAAATTTACCAATGAGTGCCGGTAGTGGTAGTATAACCTACGGTATAGATTACAATTCAAGGGGCGTTTTTTTATGGTTGAAAAGAAAAATCGGGCAGTTATTGGGATCTTATTATTGGTGGTCTTTTTTTTTCTGATTTTAGTCATTTTTGCAACATATACTGTTGAAGCTTTAAAAGGTTCCAAAAACTTTGATGATGATGGAAAAGGTGGGACGATTGCCGTCGTTGAAATTACCGGTGTCATTCTAGATGCAAAAGAGACCATTGAAAAACTGGTGAAGGCCCATGAAGCCAAAGATGTTCGGGCCATTTTTATTCGCATAGAATCTCCCGGAGGGGCGGTAGCACCGGTGCAAGAGATTTATGATGAAATTGTGAGAATTGATCAGGAAAAACCTGTTTATGCTAGTATTGGTTCGGTGGCTGCTAGTGGTGGATATTATATTGCGGCTGCAACTAGAAAAATATTTTCTAGCCCAGGAAGTTTGGTGGGATCTATTGGGGTCATATTGCCCCATGTAGATATGACTTCTTTGTTTGAATGGATAAAATTAAAACCCTCTCCAATTAAGGCCGGTAAATTTAAAGATATTGCATCTAATTCAAGACCGATGACTGCGGAAGAGAAAACGATATTGGAGAATATGCTTAATGACGTGCATAAGCAGTTTATTGAAGATATTTTAAAAAAGAGAAAAAATGTTATAAAAAAAGACCCACTAGATTATGCTGAAGGCCAAATATTTAGTGGAAGACAAGCTCAAAATTTAGGTTTGGTAGATGAGCTTTTGGGTCTTTGGGGAGCGGGAAGAAAAGTACATAAAGAATTAAATTTGAGTGGGGAATTTGGTTTTCGCTACATCAAGAAGAAGAAAGAGTCCCGTTTGGTAAAATTGATGGATGATTTAGCAGAATCATTAAGCAATCTCGATCCGTTAGCTCAACAAAATTCGCCTATGTATTTGATGAAGAGATAAAGGTTTAAGGATGGATATTTACTGGCTGTGGATGCAAGATCATATTCTGTCGATGGTGGCTGTCGTGATCACCATCGTTTTGATCTATCACTATTTAATAGAAAAAGACACTGGGGTGAAGCTCTCCAAGAGATATCGAAGCTCGATCTTTGAAGCGCAATCAAAAATATTTTTAAATGCTACTCAATACTTGATCTCTGGTAACAAAGATCTGGCAATCCGAGAGTTTTTAAATGCGGTTGATATAAATAGGGAAACTATCGAAACCTATTTCGCGCTCGGAGGATTATTCAGGAGTAACGGAGAGATTGAAAAAGCTATTTCGATACATCGTTCGTTGATAGCTAGAGAGAATATTTCCGAGTCAACCAGACTTAGGGCCCTTAGAGAATTAGCGATTGATTTTGATAAGGGAGGATTTGTTGACAAGGCTATAGAGACTTACAAAGATGTTCTCAAAATCAATCGAGACCAATATGAAGTAATTTTAGCATTATGTAGAATTTATGAGGATATTGAAGATTGGGATGAAGCTTATAATTATCGAATTATGCTTTCTAAAGTCGGGCATGTAAATCAAGCAGAGACTATCTCTCATATTCTGGTGGAAAAGGCGAAAAAGTATTTTTTAAAGGGAGATTTTGCTAAATGTGATGAAGATCTAGAGGATGCTCTTCGTTTTGCTCCGTCCGTATCTGCCAAAATTTTAAGATTAAAATTGATTATTATAAAGGGAGATATGGATGGTGCTAGATTTAATCTTCTTGAACTATTAAAAGAACATCCCCTTTATGCATCATTTATTTTTCTAGCACTCGGGGAAATTGGAAAGACTTGGAATGATCTTGATAAAACGAATTATCTCCAGCGATTGGAAGTACTGAGAGGTTTTTTTCTAGGGCTAGAAGATAAAGAATTACTAGAATCACCTTCAATGGTGCTCTCCCAGGTTAGAATGTTAAAAGAAGGTGGGAAATTTGAAAATGCCCATGAGATTTTAAAGGCTTGGATTTATGAACACAAAAACCCCTCTGAAGTGCTAAAAATTGAATACATTAAACTGCTTATTCAATTGAAAAAAACTGACGAAGTAGTTTCTCAGGTGATGGGATTTTTGGAAAATATTCATAAGTCGCTGTCTCGGCACTACTGTAAAAGTTGTGGATATGAGTCAGATGATATCTTTTGGCGTTGTCCCCAATGTCATGAATGGGAAACAATCAGCTTTAGATGGAAAATGTAAACTAAACAAGGAGGTTTGTATGGTCAGAATTATAATGTTGCTAACCTTCCTTATGGGTTCTTTTTTTCTATATGGTAAACCAAATGAAGATGCCAAAAAAATAATTGATTATCAATCAATCAAGAATATTTTAAAAAATGATATGTTAGATATTGAAATTGATAAAAAAAATAATGAACAGAAATTAAAACAGGAACAATCCGTATTAAAAGAAAAAAGTAAGTATCAAATTCCAGATGAGGATGAGTACTGGTCTTTTTTTTCTGAATATTGGCTTGTGAAAAATGCTCAAGTTCTTAAATGGGATTTTGAAAAGCCCGACTATGGTCTGAAAGAGTCAATTGTCATGTTATTTGAAAAACTGGGACTTTACGAAAAAAAGTTCAAGCTGCTTTTAATCAACACTTCCACTATTGCCCACGTGGGACTACCCTCCAATAAGAATGAGTATATTTTTGTTCTTTCTTTGCCATTTGTCAGATCTTTGGATTTATCCAAATTAGAAATCAGCTTGCTGCTTTTAGAAGATCTTATTCGAGTGGATCAAAACTATTTTAAAAATTATCTTGCCCAGTCAAAAATTAGTAAAATGATTGGTAAAAGTTTTTATAAGAACAATTTGAATTCCAAAGATATAAATGACTTTTTGAATCTTTACGATCAGAAAATATTTGATCAGGGGTTTTCTTTTAAAGAGCAATTTGAAGTCACCCAAAAAGTTGACAAAATTCTAAAAGGAGACATGAAACTGTGGAGTATTTTTTTGGAGATGAAAAAGAAGACTAATAACTTAGTCAAAACCAATGCATTATATAAAACTTATGCCAAAATTTATCCATCACCTGAGTTACAAATTAACTGGCTGAGTCCCAGCAAAAAAATTGAATGATAATGATTTTAAAAATGTTTAACACCATTCCTCAGATTCTTAAAAATTATTATTCCAAACAGTTGCTAATGTATGGTGGTTATCTTTTTTTTGGTGCCCTCTTTTATTTGGTATTAATCTCCATTATTTCTTTTTTTCATTTTATGCTAGGGCATAAAATTAGTGAAATCCAAGAATGGATTCTTGGATATGGATGGCAGCTCATTATTTTATCGAAGTTAATGGCATTCTTTTGTATATTCCAAATTATAGGATTAGATGCTTACTACAAAGATCTCTTTAAATATGTCACAGAAAAAAAAATCCAAAAGCTAGATCGAAATATTTTAATTCTAATCTTTTTCACTGTTATTTTTTTTATCATAGTCGGTCAGTTAGTTATCATACCCCATCACCAATTTCAATTAATTAGATTTGCGCTGGCGCTGGTGGGTATTATAGTTTTTTATGCTACTGATCTAGTTTTGCTGGTGGCGCTGCAGATAGTTTATCCGCTTGATAAACGAGCTTTGGCTTTTAGATTATTAGTTTTTCCTATATTGTTCTTGTTAAGTGCCAAGCTTACCTATACTTTTGCTGAAAATATAAACTTCTTTGTATGGGGACAGTTTTTTGCAGTGATGTATTTATTAAATATTGATCGAAATAATTATTTGAGTGTCTTACTCTATATTGTAATAACTTCAGCAGTTTTTGTTTTTTGCGGTGGCGATCCGGTGTGGGGTAATTTATTTTCTATATTAAAATTTGCCAAACCAATCACGGGAGTATCCATTGTTCTATGGTTGGCTATCTTTATAATGTATATGAATTTTAAAAGAAGCAAGATGCTACTGAAGATAAGAAGAAAAATTCATCTTTTGAGTACTTGAAATAAGGAGTTTTTGTGGACAATAATAATTTAGATATTCTAAGGATTATTTGGGAATCAGGGGTGGTAGTTAAGAGCGTTCTTTTTATTCTTATTTTAGCATCCATAATATCCTGGGCAGTGGTTTTGAAAAAAATCAAACAGCTGAAAAAGATTGAGCTGAATAATATGGAGTTTTTTAATTGCTATTCAGGTTTAAAGAAATTAAAAGAAATTGTTTTAACTACGGAGCATTTTTCTTTTACTCCGTTTCGTGAAGTTTTTATAGAAGGCTATAATGAGCTGATTAAACTTAGACAAAATTTTGTCAAGGAAAACAAACATCTGGCCATGAAAGAACATTTTAAAGATTATGGCCTAGATATAATTATTCGGGCCATGCAAAAGGGTGTAATCGAATCAAATATTAGAATGCAATCTTATCTTTCTTTACTGGCCAGTATCGGTTCTATTTCTCCTTTTATTGGGTTGTTTGGAACAGTCTGGGGCATTATTGATTCATTCAGCGGACTAGCCTCAGGGTCTGCCACCCTAGATGTAGTTGCTCCGGGGATTGCAGAAGCTTTGGTAGCAACTGCTGTAGGTTTAGGTGCTGCAATTCCAGCAGTTTGGTTTTTTAATTATTTTAACAATAGAGTGGACAAAATAAATAGCGAAATTAAAAAATTCGAACAGGATTTTTTAAACTTGATTGAGCGAACTATGGTGGCAGATAAAGAAAATTAGGAGAAAACTGGTGGGAATGAATCTCAATAATAAAAATAAAATGGTTTCTGATATCAACGTAACTCCCTTTGTGGATGTGGTCTTAGTATTGTTGGTTATCTTTATGATTTCGGCTCCGCTTATGTTAAATGGTATTAAGCTGGATCTCCCTAAGACTAGGGAAGTAAATAAAATGAATATTACTGCATCACAGGTTATTCTTTCTTTTACCAACACCAATGAAATTTTCATTGGAAAAGAAAAATTTTTACAAGATGAGATTATCCCCAGGATATTGGCGGAATTCAAAGGTAAGAAAACCAATGTGCTTTATGTGCGGGCTGACTATGGACTAAAATATGGAAGCGTTGCCAAGCTTATTTCTTTTTTAAAAAGAGGTGGGATTACAAACCTGGCCTTGGTGACGGAAATTGAAAATCAAGACTAAAAGTATATGGTTATAGAAAACAAAAATCTATTATCTTTTTTATATTTATCGGCGATATTACATCTATTGTTGTTTATTGGTATGGTGTTGTTTTCTCGTCTGGATTTTTCCAGCGGAAGTAACATATTAGGAATCAAGCAACCAATTAAAATTTCTCAAATTCAAAGCTCAGTGCGGATTGATGTGGTAGCAATGCCCAAAGAGACGTTGATGGAACTTAAAGCTATTGAAAAAAACTTAAAAAAAGGGGAAGCTTTGTTTAAGCAAGAGCCTGTCGAAGTTAAGAAAGCAGAAAAAGTTCAAGACGTTATAAACAAAGACGATTTGGTCTTTGATAAGGAAAAGAAAGATAATAACCTCATGTCGCTGCTTAAAGACATGAGTAAAAAAGATATTGAAGTTAAAAAAGGGAAAAAAGAGATTGAATCCAAGGAGAAGATCAAGGAAGCCGGTGGCGTAGGTCATAATTTTGATGGGGAATTAAGGAATCTGGTATTGCGAGGAAACCAATTATCTCAAGGAACTGGATTGACTGGTGGGGGAGATAATAGCGGGGATTTGACGACTTTAAATCTCTATGCTTCAGGACTTCCGGATCATATTAGGCCATACTGGAAGCTACCTACTTATTTAAAAGACAAAGATTATAAGTGCCGAATTAGAATCTATTTAAGGCCTTCTGGTAGCTTGATTAAGGCTCATGTTTTTGAATCCAGTGGTAATGATGAATATGATCAAAAAGCACTTAGTGCTGTTAAGAAAGCGGAACCTTTTGCAAATGTACCAAACGATATACAAAGTCGGGTATCACAAGGTGATATAATATTGGGATTTCCACTTTAATAAGGATTGTTTTATGAAAATGAAAAAATGGCTGATTTTATTATGTATGAGTATGCAAATTATGGCAGCAGAAGAACTGACTGTGGTGGCAGTTGGGGAAGCTGAGTTAGAAAGAGAAGAAATGTATTTTAATTTGAATATCGTGGGCGGACTGAGTACTAAAAATGCACAACTGGGCAGAGAAATCTTTGATTTACTGGTTCGTGATTTTAGTTTTTACCGGTCACTTTTTTCGATTAATAAATCAGAAGGAATTTTGATTAATAAAAAGTCAGGTTATTTGGTAAATCTAAAAATAACACCTTCAAAAAAAGGGGTTACTTTTATTGATGTAGGTATTGAATGTAACGATAATCAAAAAAATAAACTTGTTTTTAGCGAGAAGCAAGACGTTTCGGAAGGAAATTTAAGAACGCTCGGACATAGTGTAGCGGACTCCATTTTTCAAATTATAGTAGGAAAAAAATCAATCTTTGATTCATTTATCGTGTTTGTATCAGATATAGAAACTCGTGACAGAAATTTTCCCATAAAGGAATTGTATCGCATGGACTTTGATGGATTTGGGAAAAAAAGACTTACTTTTCATAGAGGGACAGTAATTTCGCCCGAGATTTCCAAAGATAATCGATATGTCCTTTATAGCTTATTAAAAAATGAAGTAACTAAAGACCGCAGAGTCAATTTATATATGTTGGATTTGCTTACTAATAAAACATCTCTCATCTCGTCTCGTAAAGGAATTAACTCTGGGGCAGTTTTTATGCCGGATGGAAAACATATTGCCTTGACGCTATCTCATACTGATAACGCAGAAATTTATGCTTTAAATTTAGAAAGTGGTAATCTTAGAAAAATTACCAATCACTTTGCCATTGATGTAGACCCCTCCATTTCCAAGGATGGTACCCAGATGGCCTTCTTGTCGAGTCGTCCTGGCGAGGCACACATTTATACACTAGATCCAAGATCAGTGGAAAAGGATGTAACCAGAGTAAGTTTTGTTGGAAAATTTAATGCGACTCCCAGGTTTTCGCCTGATGGTAAAAAAATCGCTTTTGCTTCATGGTTGGACGAACGATTTGATATTTTTAGAATAGATGCAAACCGTAAAAATTTAGTGCGATTAACAAAGGATTTTGGGTCAAATGAGGATCCCACATGGTCAAGTGATAGTCAGTTTATTGCCTTTAGCTCACAAAGAGTCATCACTACCTCAAAAGCTGTCCATAATATCTACATTATGACGGAAGAAGGTAATATTATAGGTCCAATCACAAATAATTTTGGAATGTCTATTTCGCCGCGTTGGTCTAACTAGTTTAAAATATTTAAAATTTGTAAAAAAATACGATAGTTGATCACTTTTATCTTGTAAATTTTTCAGACAATGTTATATTAGATTCGTAATGCTATGAGTCATTTTTTTGATAAATATCCACTTTTTATGTCTAGGAGATTAACAATGATAAATTTAGCGCATAATCTTTTGTCAGAAATTAAGTATCTTGAGTCAAGTTTATTGACACAATTAGATGAATTTAGTTTTTTTCTCCAACTAGGTGATTTTATTAAAAAACAGATAGATGCACAGCTATTTTCAGTTAGTTTGATCTATGAAAATTCCAATATTAAACCTATTATAAAGAACGGTGAAATCCTTAAAAATCAGGATGTTAACCCAATAATTGGGATAGACAGTTTTGTACTGAGAACTAAAAAGGCTTATTATTCAAATAATGTGAGTAGTGATCCACTTTTTTGTAATGAAGATCGCAACCGAATTAAATCTTCTTTGTGTATACCAGTAGTAATTGAGGGCGTAGCTGTGGCCATTATTAACTTTCAAAATACCGACGATAAGTATTTTAAAAGAGAAGATATAACCCAGATTTTAGGTATCTTAAATGAACTCATCCGTCCTATTTCTAATATAAAAATGTATTTACAGGCTAAACAACTTAATGAACTTCTCTTAAAGCAAATTGAGATGAAAGAAAA
>Ga0156359_125_pt1 | contig 65077 bp, 51 predicted proteins | sample RifOxyA1_FD_108004 | JGI IMG/M metagenome (GOLD analysis project Ga0156359, IMG submission 108004) | Bdellovibrionales bacterium RIFOXYA1_FULL_36_14 | reverse complement strand
GGCATCAGTAATGATAATTACCGGAATGGTTATTCCTTTACTGCGTATTTGTGATAACCATTCTTGACCGGACATTTCTGGCATATGCAAGTCCAGTGAGATTAATGAAATATCTTTAAAATGAGTGGTCAACAAATTATTCGCCTGTTTGGCATCTTGGGCCAGAAGAACCTTAAATCCATGTTGCTCGTATAGTTTTTGCAAAACTTTTCGAACGGTAATGGAATCGTCCACTACCAAAATAGTTTTGGGTTTGTTTTCGAGAGACGCAAGCATAGTGGGTGATGGGGTAATTTCGTGGGCAAGTGTTTCATACTTATTGGAGTCTTCTCGATAAGATTCAGGTGAAGACGGAGCAGAGGTCACTGGATTTAATTTTTTCTCTGGAAGTTTGGTTTCAGCATGGTTTTTAACGACGATGTAACTGCTATTCCAGATGATTTTGAGTCCAAAAGTTTCGGGGGCGTTTAAGGCTTCGCTATGACCGAGGCACAAAATGCCATTGGGCTGCAGGCGATTTATAAAGACGTTGATAATTTTTTTAATATTTTCATATTCAAAATAAATAAGCACATTTCGACAAAAAATAACATCAAATTTTACGGTCGCATCAAAATTGAGATGCAAAATATTTTCGTTGGTAAAGGTAATACGTTCGCGGATATTTTTGGAAACTGTAAAAAAATCCTCGAATTGATTTTTGCCAATTAGAATGTCAGAGTAATATTGTTTGGGAATCGTAGCTACCTCTTGCTTCGGATAAAGCGAACGTTTGGCGTGGGAGACACTCACTGGATCAATATCATTGGCAACGAGTCGATAGTCAAATTCGGGATGCTCCCTTCTAACTTTTTCCATCAACAGACCGAGTGAAAAAATTTCTTCTCCAGTAGAACAAGCTGCAGATAGAATCACAAAAGGCCTAATCATTATTTTGGGCATATTCTTTTTTAAATATTTTTCCAGTTCCATAAAATGTGGTGGCTCACGAAACCAGTTGGTGGTATGGATGGTTAGCGCAGAAATAAAGCGACAATATTCCATTTTGTCGCTATTTACTAAATTTAAATATTCTGAAAGGTTTTTTCTCTTGGTTTGAGAAATTCTCAGTTCAATATTTCTTACCAAAATGTTTTTTCTAAATTTACCCTTTTGGCTGATGCCAAGGATTTTTTCTGCGAGGCCGTAAATGGTTTCTTGCTCAGCTGGGCTTAACTGTATCATTTTTCAACTCTTTTAGCATTATTTCACAGGTTTACTACCTATTTATGTTAACCTGTTATTTCAAGATAAATAAATAAAAAAATAAAAATAACACTCGACTAGATAACTCAAATAATATTTTTTTCCATTAAGGATTACGGCTAATTTGATTTAAACCCTCAATTATTGCCAATGGTTTTTTTATGCTGCTAGCCTCTTAATTAAAATGCATGTAGAATTCCTTATATATTGATTATTCATAAGGAGTTAAAGATGGCACGTGAGACGATTGTTTCTAATTTTAGTTTAAAAGGTAGAGAGATTTTATCCTCGTATGCAGCCTTTACGCTTGAGGGCGTTATGACGGCTTCTGTAAAACGCGGTAAAGAATCTTTTAATATTGAAGAGAGAAACGGAATAGCCAAGGGAACCTCCGATGGTGAAAATGAAGCGATTTATATTCCCAATGATAAGGCAATCCAATCTATTACAAAAAATATCGGGCCATTGTTGCCCAAAAAAGTGGTAATAAAAAGCCCCAAAGATATATTGAAAGCTTGCTATGAGTTTGATCTTTTGCTGGTTAAAAAAGCCGGACCAAATAAGAAAAAGTGGGGTGGCAATGCCACTTTGGCCGCTTCTACGGTCTTTTTTCAAACTCTTCTTAAAGCTTCTGGTTATAAAGCATGGGAAGTCATGGCCTCTAAAGATATGAAAAAATTCTACTTCCCTAATATTGGTTTTAATATGGTGTGTGGCGGAGAACATGTTCCTGGTACGAAACAAGATATTCAGGAGATGTTTTTCTTTTCGATGAAAGATAAATCTATCAAAGATGTTTTTAAAACCGGCGTGAAGTTTTTTAAACAGTTTGAAAAAAATCTAGTTAGAGATGGCAAACCTACCGGCACGGCAAAAGAACGTGGGTTTGTTTTTCCGGTGGAAGATAATTTTGAAGGACTAAGAAGAATCAAAGAATGTGCTACGCAACTTGAATTGCAAGATAAGGATTACGCGGTAGGAACAGATAATGCTTTTAGCGAAATTCAAAAAACTGCAGAGCTTCGGTGTGAAGGAAAATACGATCTGCATTTTTCCAAAGGTGGGATTAAAACCAGAGAAGAAATGGTGGAATTTAACTGGTCGGTTGTTTCGTCTTCAAATAATTTTGTAACCATGGAAGATCCAGGCAGTGAAGTGGATTTTGAAACTCACCGAATGATGACCGAAAAATATGGAGATAAGGTTCAAATTGTTATCGATGATGCCGCCGTTACTCAAATGCGTTTTATCATTCCATTTCTTGCTGGTAAAAATCGATCACAAAGATGTGGGAATTCTATCCTTATAAAACTTAACCAGGCCGGGACTTTCACAGAAACCAGACTCGCCTCAGATATCGTTTTAGGTTTTGCCAATTTTGATGAAGTTAGTGAATACTTAAAAGCTAGAGGAGATTTAAAATATGTGATGAGTGAATTAGCTAAACTCAACATATCCTCCTTGCAAGAGGCTTTGGACAATATAAAAAAGGGAGGCTTTACTGCGTTCTTTTCACATCGCTCTACCGAAGGTTCCAGCGAATTTTTACCTTACATGCCTCTGATGTATGGAGCGGTTACAAATAAATTATGGTTTAAGGCCGGCGCACCCAATGGGGAGAGAAATTTACAAAACTATAATCCTTTGATTAGAGCAGAAGAAGAAATGAGAGAGAAAAAGATTAAAACATATGTGGCCGGTTTTGAGGGATTACCAAAGGAAGTTAAGCTTTCGTTATTTGCATAAAAAAAATGCCTCTCTTAGAGGCATTTTTTTTGTTAACCACCAAAGGTTACTTTTAAAACAAAAATAAATACTACAATTACAAACAACCACCTCGTCATATAACTAATCCTGATTTTTAAGTTATTAATCAGTTAGAGTATAATCAGGTTTTAATTGAGAAGCAATACTCGTTAGTGGTTTTGTAAAATTTTTACCCGGGCAGCATTGGGCCACCTGATCGCTAATCTGGTTATTGGAAAAAGATTTATCAAAATGAATTTGAAACTGCTTGGCCAGTTCATGGGCGGTGGTTAAAAAGAGAGTCTCATTTCCCCACATGTTTTTCGGGCTTAGGATTTCTTCGGGTACCTCTGGGCAAGTTTTGGGGATATTTACCTGGAAAATTTCATCAAAAGAATATTCAACCTGGTCTAGGTTTCCGCAGATTGCTGCTTCTAACATGCTTCTGGTGTAGGAGAGTTTGATTCTTTTTCCAACGCCATATTTGCCGCCTACCCAGCCGGTGTTAATGAGAAAAACGTTGGTTTTATATTTATCGATTTTATCTCCGAGCATCTTGGCATAGATGGCAGGATTGCTGGGCATAAAGGGAGCGCCGAAAAAGCGAGAAAAAGTGGCCTGCGGTTCCTTTACTCCTCGTTCAGTTCCGGCAAGCTTGCTGGTATAACCCATTAAAAACCATAACATGGCCTGATCATGATTAAGTTTGGAAATGGGAGGAATAACTCCGTAGGCATCAGCGGTTAAAAAAATGATAGTTTTCGGTGGCCCTCCAACGGACGAGGTTTTAATATTTTTCAAGTAGGTAAGAGGATATGAGGCCCTGGAGTTTTGAGTTAACCTGGAATCGGAAAAATCAAATTCGCCATTTGGGTACATAAAAGCGTTTTCAATTATGGCACCATGATTTTGGTACTCATCTTCATGCATAATAGCTTCCCAGATTTCTGGTTCCGCCTCTTTGGTCATGTCAAGCATCTTGGCATAGCATCCATTTTCAAAATTAAAGACGCCGTGCTCACACCAACCATGTTCATCATCTCCGAGTAGTTTGCGTTTGGGATCAGCGGAAAGTGTGGTTTTGCCAGTACCTGAAAGGCCTAGCATAATGGCAGTATCACCACTTTTGCCTTCATTAGCAGAACAGTGAAGGGGTAAAACCCCCTCTAAGGGGAGATAATAATTCATGACAGTAAAAATAGTTTTCTTCATGGTTCCTAAATAACTTGAACCGATAATAATTGCTATCTTGCGATCTAGGTCCATGGCAATAACCATACTGGAGGTTTGTCCGCTGGGAAGTTTTCTAAGACGATTTTGATATCTTTCTGGCGATAATTTATCAAAAGGTAGAGTTATCAGGGTAAAAGTTTTATTAAAAAAACAACTCTCTTGGATTTTGGTCGGGATTTCCCTAAACATATTTTCCGAAAACACTCCTCCTAAGGCCCGGTCGGTAATGATTTTTAGGGGAAGAGCAAAACGGTGATCAGCACCGATTGCCTTATCTTGAATATAGAGTTTATCTTTTTGTTTTAAAAAACCCATGGCATCTTCAAAAATCATATCAAACGTTTCTTCACTAATAGCGATATTGTTTTTACTGGTCCAGTCTATGCAGTCAGTAGCCGATGGTCTTTTGACAGTTACGGTATCTTCAGGACTTCTACCAGTAGAATCGGGGTGAGTCCAGGTTGCCAGATTGCCAGTTTTGGTGATGAAAGCTTCTTTGTTTAAAACAGCTTCTTTAATCAGTTCACTTTTGGATAAATTACTTTTTTGTTTTGGGTAGACGCTTAGAAAATCAGCAAGTGATTTTTGTAATTGGTTCATAAATACTCCGCATGAATAAGTCAGATATTGAACATAATAAAAGTACTTATCCGCTTGATCAAGACATTTAATAGAACTTATTAAACGTAAAAATAAATGGCCCGATACTTCCACTACTTGTTATATTATAGGGGTAAGTTATTAATAAAATTTCCCTGGAGTATGCTATGGCCCTCAAAAAATTAAAAGAATGGAAAGCCTTAGAAGATCATCATCAGAAAATGAAAAATATCAATTTAAGAGAGCTTTTTAGCGAAAATAAAGCCAGAGTTGTAGATTTTAGTATTGATGCCTGTGGTATTTATTTTGATTACTCTAAACACCTGGTTACTCAGGAAACGTTTAATCATTTGATTTCTTTGGCGAAAGCACGCCATTTACCGGAAGAAATAAACAAGATGTTCAGGGGAGAAAGAATTAATAATACGGAAAACCGTTCAGTACTTCATATTGCTTTGCGAAATAGAAGTAACACTAAGATCGTGTTGGACGGGAAAAACATCATGGACGATGTGAATAGAGTCTTAGAGCAGATGGTGCAATTTGCTAGTGACGTTCGTGAAGGACGTTTGGTGGGATACACCGGAAAAAAATTAAAAAATATCGTTAATATTGGAATCGGAGGATCGGATTTAGGGCCGCTCATGGTGGCAGAGGCTTTAAAGTTTTATGGTAAAAGTGACATTGAAAATTATTTTATATCCAACATAGATGGTACGCATATTGCTGAAACGCTTAAAAAAATCAATCCGGAAGAAACTCTTTTTATTATTGCCAGCAAGACTTTTACCACTGAGGAAACCATGACTAATGCGACTACTGCAAGAAAATGGTTACTCAATACTTTGCGTGATGAAAAAGCGATTTCCAAGCATTTTGTGGCCTTATCCACTAATCAAACGAAAGTGGAAGAGTTTGGCATAGATCCGAGAAATATGTTTGAATTCTGGGATTGGGTAGGGGGACGTTATTCGGTGACCTCCGCCATTGGTCTTTCAGTCATGATTAAAATTGGTTCACAGAACTTTATTGAGCTATTGGAAGGGTTTCATGAAATGGATAATCATTTTAAAAATGTGGCCTTGGAAAAAAATATCCCGGTTATAATGGGATTACTGGGCATTTGGTATAATAATTTTTACCAATGCGAAACCCAGGCGATCCTACCTTACGATCAATACCTGCATAGATTTCCGGCCTACTTTCAACAAGGGGATATGGAATCTAACGGTAAGTCGGTGACTCGAGATGGTAGTGTCGTAGATTATCAAACCGGCCCTATTATTTGGGGAGAACCAGGTACCAACGGACAACATGCTTTTTATCAATTGATTCACCAAGGGACCAAACTTATTCCTTGTGATTTTATTGGTTTTTTTAAACCTCTAAACAACGTTGGTGATCATCATTCCAAACTTATGGCCAATTTAATTGCCCAGTCTGAAGCATTGGCATTTGGGAAAAACCAAGAGGAGCTACAACAAGAACGAGTGGCACCAGAATTAATTCCTTTTAAAACATTCAGCGGTAATCGACCATCTTCAACTATTATGGCAGATCAGCTGAGTCCTCGAAACCTTGGTAAATTAATAGCCATGTATGAACATAAAATTTTTGTTCAAGGAATTATTTGGGATATTAATTCCTTTGACCAATGGGGCGTGGAATTGGGTAAAGTGCTGGCCAAAAAAGTTTTGGAAGAATTAAAGAATAAAGAGCAAACTAGGTTGCAGCACGATTCATCCACCAATCAGTTGATTGAGAAATTTAGACACTATAACCATGCGTAAAACAGCTGACGCTATTGTTTTCCTTAGATCAAAAAATAAGTATCAGGTTTTACTGGTCAAGAGAAAAAATCCGCCATTCCAAGGAGAGTGGGCCTTTCCAGGGGGATTTATTGATGCCAATGAAGATCCGCTTCATGCCTGTCTTCGGGAACTATATGAAGAAACCGATCTTATCTTAAAAGAAGAGCAGGCACGCTCCCTTTGTATGAGGCAAAAAAGTGGACGCGATCCCCGAGGTGATACTCATACCTATCCGTATCTTTTTATCCTTGAAAATAATTCAGATGGTTGGTTAAAAATTAAGGCCAAAGACGATGCGGCGGCTGCAAAATGGGTCGATCTAGATAAAATTGAAAGGCTAGCTTTTGATCATGGTGCAATTCTTTGTGAGGCCCTGGGAATACTTTTTCCTCTATCTGCTCCTCAATATAAAGACCAAGAGGTAGTTTTTTTTGGGGGGAGTTTTAATCCTTGGCATGCAGGCCACACAGAATGTGTTAAGCTGTTTTTAAAAGATTATCCAGATAAATTGCTGGTCGTTGTTCCAGACACCAGTCCTTGGAAAAGCGCAGTGGTGAGTAAGGAGCATGTTTGTTATTATCAAGCTTTGAAAGTTTTAAAGCACCAACTTGAACCATATCCAGTAGTCATTCACCCAGGCTTTTATGGCAAAGAAACTCCCAATCCCACAGCTTATTGGTTTGAAAAGATAACCGCTCGAAAAAAAGGTCTATTGATGGGAGATGACCAATTTGCTTGTTTAAAAAATTGGGAAAATGCTTCAACTTTAATTTCCATGATGGATTTTTTATTTGTGGTTCCTCGCCATTTAAATAATAATGAATGCGATCTGGTTAAAAATGAAATTCTAACCCTGAATCATAACATAGAGATAATTATTTTATCAGATCATGAATACCGACATGTTTCATCAACAAAATTAAGGAACGATCATGAAAAAAGGTAGCTTACTTATAATTGATGACGATCCGGCGATTATTTACTTAGTGGTCAGGGAATTAACTAACTATGTGGAAAAGATTTTTTCGGCCAAAGATGGCCTGGAGGCGCTTGAAATATTTCACACCGAAAAAATTGACTGTGCTATTTGTGACATGATTATGCCAGGAATGAACGGCATAGAAGTTATTCGTCAAATCAGAGAAGAAGGGAATCTATGTCCGATTATTTTTTACACCGGCCATGGGACAAAGGATTTGATGTTCGAAGTTTCCCGCTATGGGGCCTTTGATTTTGTACAAAAACCGGATATCAAAACCTTAAAAGAAATTGCTTTGCGAGGAATTGAGTGTGGAGTAAATCCCGAGGGTATGAAGAAAATTTCGGATGTTTTACCACCAGAAAAATTATCTACTTATTGGAAACTAATAAGGGGAAAGAAGTAAACGCATTGACTTCTTTCCCGCCATTATCTGTGATTCTACTTCTTATATTCGCTGCACCTGTCACCATTTAGATATTTGGAAAATTCGGTATTTTGCACGATCCCCGCTATGCCTTTTCCAAACCATAAGATTTTCTCTTTTGGAATACCCCATGCGTAAGTTTGAATGGCCGCATTTAAAGAGCGATAGCATTTGGCGCTGTTACAGTAGAAAATAAGAGTTTTTCCTTTGTCTGCCAATCCCTTGGTGATTTCTTTGGTGAGGGTATTATCGGAAGTGGTGGGAACTCCGAATAAATAATTAACGGCCCCTTTGATGCTACAATCTTTAACGTAATCGGCTGGTCTATTATCAATAAACACATAGGCGTCATTACCAATATATTTAACTGCCTCTTCGATTTCTAGGTATTTAAGTCCATCCACGGGATCTTTCATGGGAGCAGCTAATCTTCCTTTAAATTCCTTAAGAATAAACTGGTTAAATTCTTCCTTGACTGGACATTCATTTTTCTCAAAATTGCAATCGGCGAAAAGATTAATACTTAAAATAAGGGCGAGATATAAAAAAGTTAATTTGGACATATTGGCTCCTTTTAGAAATGATTAGATAAATATAAGCGCAAACATTATTCTATTAGTTTTTGGAATTAAAGCAACATATCAAAGGGTACAGATTGTCAGCTTTGCCTTAACGCCTTTTGATAATTGACGAATCATCTTCAGTATTGAGATAATCAAAAGAAAAGGAAGTGGAATGTATAAGTATATTATTTTCTTTATAAGTCAGATATTTTTTATCCAAACCTTGTTTGGCGAAGTAGTCACTCCCAATGGCACGGATGAGATTGATCCAACAATCCTGGTTGGCACGTTGGCGGTTGGTAATGATAATTTGATGATCACGGAAAGAACTTCCTCCCAAAAACCCAATAGCACCACTTATCCGCAAAAAGTTTATATTGCGGCCCATACGGGGGCAGGGGAAGTCAATAATGTCAGATTTTCTGCTCCTAAAAATTTATTGATTCCCGATTTGGGCAATCCGGCTAATAGTTATGTGAAAGTCAGTTTGGAAGCTTATAAATCGGATTCCGTGGAGTATTACTTATATGCCTCCGTAAAGCGAGACAATGAAACTACTTGGAAAGTGTTAGGTGATCATCATCTAAAAACCCTAGTCACTAATAATGCCTCCGAACCTTTTACCTTTAATGTTAGTATCGATGATTTATTGGAAAAAGCTAATATAGTCGATCCAGTGGCGAAACTTGAATTCACTGTTAGTGTATTCTTTTTTTTAAGTTCAGAAATTATAGCAGCTGATGCTCCGGCACTTCCTAGTACCTACGGCACCAAGGCTGCTTATTACGATTTTCTCTTTAGCGCTAAAGTTCCGGTTAATCGCATAACTCTAGTAGAACTTAAAAAAGGTGACGGAAGACTTAAGGCCATTTTTGAAGGAGGTAAAACGATTACCCAGATGAGCACGGACTTGGCCTATAAAACCTTGGCTATCGATTTACCAGATGGGGGGGATCATGCCGACGATACTTTTCAAGACGCTATGGGTGTTGTTGGCAGCACAGTCAAGGTGGAAGTGGATGCGGTAAAAGATGGATATTTGGATATCAAAGGACTAGAGAACCGCACAGAAAGTGAACCTGATGATAAATATAATTTCTCCCTGGCCATGATGAATAAATATCAATTTGTAAGTCTGCTTTCTAATTCTATGGCCAAATCACCCGAAAAAATTGAAGCCTTGCTGGAAAAACAGGCTTGCTTTATTATGACGGCGGGATTTGGCGAAGAACATTTTGTTATTGATTATTTTAGACATATTAGAGATGAGTTGTTGCTGACTAATATCCTGGGTAAAAAAATAGTGGGACTATATTATATGTACTCACCCCATTATGCTAAAATGATTTATCAAAATGAAAATGCCCGTTGGTGGGTTAGAATGATAAGCTATGGCGCTTATTATTTGATGAATTATTTTGGGTTCTTGCTTTTAATCATGGGGTTTGCGATATTGGCGGTAAAAAAATCTCGAAAAATCAAGCCTTGTGTACAGCGTTACCAGTCGTTTAAATAGTCAACCCGGATTTTTTGGGATATAAAATCAAACTAAATATTTTTAAGGAGTTGTAAAATGTCAGGGCATAGTAAGTGGAAAAATATTATGCACAAAAAAGGTGCAGCTGATGCGAGAAGAGGAAAGATCTTTAGTAAATTAATTAAAGAATTAAGTGTAGCGGTTAAAACTGGTGGTGGTCCTGATCCTGATGCTAATCCGCGGTTGCGTGCAGCTGTGCAAAACGCCCGCGCCCAAAATATGCCCAAAGACACCGTTGAACGCGCGATTAAAAAAGCTGCAGGGGTAGGTGGGGACGATTTTCAAGAAATTGCTTACGAAGCCTTTGGCCCCAATGGGGTTGCTTTTTTTATAGATTGTGCCACGGATAACAAAGTGCGAACCATCGGTAACATTCGCAGTTACTTTAATAAATATGGCGGCAATATGGGCAAGGATGGTTGTCTGCAGTTTTTGTTTCTTCGTAAAGGTATTTTCACCATAGAGAATCTTGAGATGGATGAAGATCAATTTACCTTGGAAATGATTGATGCTGGTGCAGAAGATGTGCAAAATGAAGATGGCATTCTGACCGTAACTACTGCTATGGATGATTTTGGTAGTGTGCAAAAAAAATTGCAGGATCTCAATATTACTCCTCAGGAATCTGGCCTTCAGCGCATTTGCACCGAAACTAAAAAATTAGATGAAGAAGCCTTTATGAAGTTTATGAAACTGCTAGAGGTTTTGGAAGATGATGATGATGTTCAAAAAGTTTATCACAACGTCGAATTTGATGAAGAACTTTTAAATAAAATGGGATGAGTGATTCTAAACTGGGCCGCTGGGCCTTAATAGATATCGAAACTTCGGGGATTGATCCCTCTAAAGATTCAATTATTGATGTAGGCTTTTTAGAATTTGAAGGTACGAAACTGGTGCGAGAGTATTCCTCGCTAGTCCATTATGAGTATAAACTCAGTCATTTTATTCAAAAGCTAACCGGTATTACTACCAAGATGGTAAGTGATGCTCCTTCTTGGGAGAATGTTTCTAAGGATGTACTTGATTTGATGGGATGTGCTTTATTGGCCCATAACTCAGACTTTGAAAAAAGTTTTTTAAAAGAATATTTTGACAAAATTGCCGGAAATTATAAAAGAGAATCCTACGAGGATAGTATCTTTTATCTGGCCTTGCTTATGCCAGGTAGAAGCATATTCAATCTTGAAAGCTTTATTACTGAATGGGGGATTAGAAAGTCGGAAGTTCATAGAGGTTATGAAGATTCCGTGGATCTTTTGAAAGTTTTATTGATCGCTACCGCACAGGTAAAAAAAGACAAGGGACTTCATCAAAGAATAACTGATTTATTTTTGGAATATCAATTAACCGATTATTGGTATTATCACTTTTTTAGCTTGGCCTTCGAACAACTGGATGAAATTGCTCTGCAAATTGATTTTGATCTAAATGAAAAACTTGCGGAAATCAATCGACTGGTTAAACCCGATGAAGCGAGTGCTGTGGCAATGACTGCCTTTAAAAAAGAATTTAGCGGCGAAAACATTAAAGAGATATTACAAAACCAAGAGGAAATTCAAAAAATCATCCCTGCTTATCAATTTAGACAAACCCAGATGGAGTTAGCTCATAAAGTTGGTCAATCCTTTAAAAACAAAATTCATTGTTTGGTTCAGGCCCCTACGGGTACGGGCAAAACCTTTGGTTATTTACTACCAAGTTTACTCTATGCGATTCAAAATGATGAAAGTCAGATTTTAATTTCTACCGGAACCAAAACGCTGCAACATCAGATCATGAAAAAAGATGTACCTCTTATTAAAAAAATTTTGGGCCCTTTTAAAAATGATGTCAGAATCAAACAATTAGTGGGATCTGGTAATCACTATTGTGAGCTGATTTTCAGGCAGACCTTAAACGAACAAGATCTTTTTAGTATGAATAATGATTTTGAAGAAAATTATCTTAAAATGTATTTTGATCTTATTTTTTATCATAATTCGGTAGCTTCCAGTGATGACATCTTTACTAAAGATAATTTTCCTTATGTTATAAAAAGATCCTTGAAAAAAGCTGCCAAGCTAGAGCGGGAAATCCTGGTGGATTTTCGTTCTTGCGGAGGTTGGAAATGCCCGTTTGCCTCCGATTGCTCCTATATAAAAGGGCTTAAAGCGGCTAAAGAAGCATCAATTATCATTGGTAACCATGCGCTGATGTTCACCTGGCCTAAAGGGTTTAACCGCCCGGGTAACATTATTGTTGATGAGGCCCATAAAATTGAAAATGAAGCCACCAAGGCTTATACTCTCGAAATCACCAAAGACTCTCTTTCTCAAATCAAATCTTCATTTGAAAACTTGCAAGGGGTGGGGGCGCTTTTTTATTTGCTGGCCAGAAAAGAAGAACGAGTTGGGGAATCAACCGCAATCATTAATGATATAAAGGTTAAAATTCAAGAGCAGGCGACGGTACTGAATGATCATTTAAGTGACCTGGAAGAATTAATTGAAAAATTATTTAAGACCAAGTCTCGTTATACAGATTTATACTGGAATGAAACTCCGATGATTACACCAAAAGATCAAGAAGGTGTATCTATTGGAATTAGAAATCATGTGGAAGCGCTGTTTTTAAGCTTTAAAGAGATTTATAAAATCCTCACGCCTTACATCAGTAAATGGACGATTGATCAGCTAGAAGACGAAAAAGAAATTTTGGCCTTTACCCGTTTTGAAAAATTTGTAGGACCGATAGAAGACCATGTAGTAAGTTTTGCCCAACTCCTAAGTGACAATGAAGAATATTCAAAATCCATACGTTTTCATGAAGAATATGGTTATGAGTTTTTGGCAGTACCGATTAATATCGGAAAAATTGTGCATGATCAACTATTGGAAACTTCTACTAGCGTGGTCATGACTTCGGCGACTCTTGGTAATGCCAATGGGGATAGCGGTAGTAAGGGAATTGAATGGGCCACCGGTTATCTTTATTTAAAACCAGAAAAACGGTTTAAAACTGGTTTTTATCTTCCCGCCGTTTATGATTATGAACATAAAACCAAAATTTTTGTATGCGATGATGTCCCAAATTTCTACCAAAAAGATTTTGTTAAAGTGGTGCTGGCACCTATTATAAAACTTATAAGAGATATTAATGGAAGAAGTTTATTGCTGTTTTCGGCCCGTACGAGATTTGAAGTGGCCAGAGAAATAATGCTCAGCGAATTTGAAGGTGAAATACCGCTTTTTATCCAGGATATGGGAAATTTTGTGGTGGAAGAATTTAAAAAAAGCCAGATGGGTATTTTGCTGGGTATGGAATCTTTTGGGGAAGGCATAGATATTCCAGGAGATACATTGCAATTTATTTTTGTTGATAAAATTCCTGATTTAAGACAAGAGTTAGTGATTGATAAAAGAAGGGATTTTTTTGAAAAATCTATAGGTAACGAGTTTACGGACTATTATCTCTCTCATCGCTCTCGATCTTTGCACCAAAAATTGGGTAGGCTGCTGCGTACCGATCAGGATTTTGGTGGAGTGATTATTGTAGATGCCCGAATCAAAACTTGGAAGAAGTCTACTTTTGATAAATTCACCAATCTTATGAAACCATATGTTATTAATCGTACGAATCTTTCTGATGCTTGCGCTCATGTGAAAGCCTTTATTAAGCCGGAAAATTAAAAGATTAAGAATTAAATTACTCTTGCTCGAGATTGTTAAGAGTTTTGATTTGAATTTTCATTTCCGGAGATTGAATCAAGTAGGGAATTGAGGCATGCGGACTTAAGTAGACATCCACCGGCGGTAGGGGTTCAATATCATCGGCCCTTTTCTTTTTTTTATTAAAATCAGTGTTTCGGGCGTTATGGATTTTATAATGGGTGGCCTGAACTATACTTTTATTAAGACTTAAAGCTTCAGCCGTAAGAGAAATTCGTTCTAAAAAAACACTTTTTACCACCGGTTCTGCACGAAATCTCCATTGGTTTTCACAAGCAATGACGGCACATTCGTTGCTAGAGGTCGTATCAAATTTTTTGGTTTGAATAAAGAGCATACTGGTGGCAGCAGTAGGGGTGGTGATATGAAATTTGGGGCCGGTATTCATCGTATGGGTATTAACCAAATGTTTGGATTTAAATTCATAAGTTATGGAGCTGTTTTGATTATTAAATACATAACTTTCTTTGGCCGATTTCGGACCTAAAAATTTTTCCACCACAACTTTTGTAGGAGTCCAGTTTTTATTAATTTCGTAATAAACCTGGGTTTTAAGCATTTCACCGGTCTTGGTTCTTCCGAGCATTTCGGAAATAAAAAACATGTCGTAAAGACTGGTATCCTTATATACCTCAAAAGTCTCTTGGGCATACATGCGGTCACCTTCGAAGTATTCAAAAATACCTTTAAAGATTTTACGGGTATGGAGACGTTCGCTTATGCTCATAAAATAATAATTCCTGTTAAACTTGATCGGATTATTATTTAAAAAATAAAGTTTAATTTATTAAACAAATGTTAGGGCGACGGAACTAGGTTATTTAAAACCTTCTAGCCTATCCTTATTTGTCACGTAGATGGTTTTGTATTAGATTTGGCTTAGATATTAATCTTCAGAATTAAAAAATGAAACAAACTAAGCAAAAAAAATTTAATGGAGCACAGGGTTTTCATTCGGAATACTGGGAAAAAAACTATTCAGATCCGGCCAGTATTGATGGTATTGGTAATGTCAGAGAACATGCCAACTATTTAAAATATTTATTTGAATTGGATTTTTTTGAAGTGGAAAGTATCTGTGATTTTGGATTTGGGATGGGCCTTTTGTTTAGAGAGATGCTAGCGACATTTCTACCATATCGGGCCTACGGCATCGAACCTTCGCAATATATGTTTGATATTGTGAATTCTAAAATCAAATTAAAAGTCACCGAAAATATCAATTTAAAAATTGAATCCATCGATTTATTAACATGGGCAAAAAAAAGGGCCAAACAACAAAAAGTTTTTGATCTAGGAATTTGTACTTCAGTTTTTCAATACCTCTCAGACGATGAAATAAATGCGGTACTTCCCATAATGGCAAAAAAAGTTAAATATTTATATTTTTCTGCCCCTACTAACCGCGAGCTGGACAAACAAATTAAAGATCTAGAATTTTTTGATGAATATGCGCTCCGAAGAAGTAAGACTCGTTATCATAAACTTTTAAAAAAACATTTTACGTTTGTATCTGGCCGACTGCTGGAAAGTAAGGTACATTTTGATGAAACCAATAGTCCATTTAGTGAGTTCATTTTTAGATTTTGAGGTGAGTTTATGGCCGAAAAATGTCCTTGTAATAGTGATAAATCGTATACTACTTGTTGTGAACCTTATATTCTTGGGAAAAAAGAAGCACCCACCGCAGAAGCTACCATGCGGGCCAGATATACCTCTTTCGTAAAAAATACCATTGATTATTTGGGCAAAACTTTCAACCCAGAAGAAATTAATGAATTTAATGCACAGGAAGCAGATCAATGGTCAAAAAACTCGAAATGGCTAGGGTTGGAAATCATTTCCACCAAAGCTGGAATGGAAAATGATACCAAAGGTTCAGTTGAATTCAAAGCTCACTATGAAGCTGGTGGCGTAAAAAATACTCATCACGAAGTGGCCCAGTTTCAAAAGATTGATGATAAATGGTTTTTTATGGATGGAAAAATAGTTAGAGAACAAGTGGTGCGCTCAGAACCCAAAATTGGACGTAATGATCCATGTTTTTGTGGAAGCGGCAAGAAATTCAAAAAATGTTGTTTGTTAAAATAATTCCAAATACGTTTTAGTTACGCATAAAACAGGAAAATTCTGTTAGGATTTTGTTCAAATAATATCCCAGAATAGTTGTTGACGGCGCACAATATTTCAATGATTATCGCCACAATATTAATTATGAAAGGAGCCTTTTTTATGGAACCCTGTCAATGTAAAAACAAAGTTCTTATTCCTGTTTTAATTGTAGTGGTTTTAGTATTCACTTATTTTTTTCCCAGATTTATTTTAAACAATTTTGATGCCAGTGATCCTTGGGCCAGCTACCTTTACCAATATGGTTTTGGTCTGGTTACTTTTTTAATTGGGTTACTTTTAATTTTTAAAACGAAAGCGATTAAGCTGGGCAGAGGTAGTGAAACTTTTTGGTTTGGTTGGCTGATCGCTGGATTTTTTATATTTGCGATTGGACATGCAGTGTGGATTTATTTAGCACTTAACACGCCAGTGAAAGGATAGGGGGACAAAATGGAAGCTCAAGTTCAAGGTCTCAATATTGCACCAACTTCTTTGATTATTATCGGAATAGTTTTACTCACCTATTTTATTTTGATTGCCTGGTTTGGTGGATTTTTTACCAAGTTTTCCAAAGACGTTAACGATTTCTTTTATTCAGGCCAGCGATTTGCTTGGTGGCTAGGTGCTGCCTCCATGATCGCGACCGGGATTGGTTCTTATTCTTATTTAAAATATTCCCAGCAAGGTGTAGAGACTGGACTTAGTTCAGCAATGACTTACACGAACGACTGGTTTATTATTCCCTTTTTTATGTTTGGTTGGTTGCCGATTATTTACTTTTCTAGAGTAAGATCGATTCCTGAATATTTTGCCAGAAGATTTAATGATACCGCCAGATATATCGCTTTAGTAATTATCCTTGCCTATATGCTGTTTTATATTGGCTATAATTTATTTACTATGGGGGTAGCGTTGGAAGGTCTGCTTGGAATTTCCATGTACTGGAGTATTCCACTTACTACTCTTATTGTTGGAGGGTATGTTACTTTCGGTGGGCAAACTGCGGTTATTTTTACTGATCTTGCTCAAGGAATCATGCTCTATATTGCTGGAGCTATTGCCATTATCGTTGGAATTGTGGCCTTGGGTGGACTAGGTGAATGGTGGGCATGGTTACCTGTTACCCATCGACTTCCTTTTGTGCATCTTTTTAACGACTATAAATTTAACACTGCCGAATTATTCTGGGGTGAGGCGCTGGCCGGTTCCATTGCATTTACTTTTATGAATCAAGGTTTTATCATGCGTTATCTGGCCTTAAAATCAGTTAACGAAGGAAGAAAGGCCTGTATCTTTAATGTTCTTTTTACCTTACCTTTTTCAGCAATCATTGTAGGTGCTGTGGGCTGGATTGCTAAATCACTCATCGTAAAACAAGCTGCCATGGGTGGGGCTTTGGAAGGATTAAATCCTATTCATATTGCAAATTATTACCATACATTTCTCATTGTGGTGTGGGAATGCCTCCACCAAAATGCCTTGGTATTTGGCTTTGTGGTAGCAGCTTTGTCAGCTGCCCTGATGAGCACGGTAGATACTCTCATTAATGCCTGTGCCGCGGTAGGAATTTATGACATCTATAAGCCATTGATTAAAAAAAATGCCAGCGAAAGACATTACTTGATTGCTGCCCGATGGGTGTCGGTAATTTTTACGGTGGTTGGTTTGATTCTTTCTTTTTCATTTATTGGAATGGAAGGATCCCTCATGTCAATTCACTATAAGGGAATTATGTTAATTATCCCTGCATTGGTTACCACGATTTTCTTAGGAGCTTTCTGGCGTAGATTTAATTCTAAAGCTGCTTGTATATCTATGGTGGTTGGAGCGGTCTTAACTTTTGCTACAGAGTTTTCACCAGCTATGACTGATCTTTTGATCGATCCTATTGCTAACTTTGTTTTAGGAGCTGGATTGCTTTCTAAAAAATACATTTACATGAGAGCATTGTTTGGGATGATTGTTACGGCCTTGGTTGGTATTGTGGTTACTTTGGTTACCGCTAGAGAAAGTGATGAAAAAACTAAAGGACTTACCATCTGTACACTGGAAGATGCTAAGAAAATTTATAAGGGCTCAGATAGGTTAAATGAAACCGTGGGTAAAAAAGTAGGTCAACTTAGTGTCGAATTTAATCAATCGCTAAAAGAGGATATGATTAGTGTGTCCCAAAAAACTATGGATCAATTGAAGGCAGTAGCTGAAGATATGATCTATGTGGAAGACCAGCGCTGGTGGTTGGGAGGACTGAGATCTCTGCACACCAAAGCGGCGAATGCTCACAATAAATCAGATGATATTATCATGATGAATAAAAAGACTTGGGAAAATGGTTTGTTCCTTGATGGAAAAAAACTTAAGATTGAGAAGATATTTTAATATCTCATAAACATTTAACAAATTTTTAAAAGGTTAGGCCTCGGGAATCCGAGGCCATTTTTTTTTTGTTTAGAAATGTCCGGTTATGCTTGACAATAAAGTCCGTTTCCTTAAAGATAACCGAAACTATAAAACCAAGGAGCCTTCATGGAAAAATGTGATTGTAAAAACAAGGTCATGGTTCCAATACTTATTATTTGTGTTTTGTTATTTACCTATGTGTTTCCAAGATTTGTTTTGAGTAATTTTGACGCAAGCAGTCCTTGGGCAAGTTATTGTTATCAATATGGTTTTGGACTAATAACTTTTTTAATTGGCATGCTTTTAATTTTTAAAACTAAAGCGATTAAACTGGGCAGAGGTAGTGAAACCATTTGGTTAGCGTGGTTAATTGGTGGTTTTTTTCTTTTTGCTGGTGGTCATGCAATATGGATCTACTTAGCACTCAACACACCAGTAAAGGCTTAGGGGGATAAAATGGAAGTTCAAGGTTTAAACTTATCGATGTCTGCTTTGATTACGGTCGCCGCAGTATTAGTGGTCTATTTTATATTAATTGCTTGGTTTGGTGGATTCTTTACCAAGTTTTCTAAAGATGTTAACGATTTCTTTTATTCAGGTCAGCGGTTTGCTTGGTGGTTAGGTGCTGCCTCCATGATCGCGACCGGTATCGGATCATACTCCTATTTAAAGTATTCTCAACAGGGTATGGAAACAGGACTTAGTTCTGCGATGACTTATACCAACGACTGGTTTATTATTCCTTTTTTTATGTTTGGTTGGCTACCGATTATTTATTTTTCCAGAGTAAAATCGATTCCAGAATATTTTGCTAGGAGATTTAATGATACAGCCAGATACATCGCTTTGGTGATTATCCTGGCCTATATGCTATTTTATATTGGCTATAATCTTTTTACCATGGGAGTTGCACTGCAAGGACTACTTGGAATTTCCATGTACTGGTCAATACCTCTTGTGACCCTAGTACTAGGAGGTTATGTTACTTTTGGAGGACAGACTGCGGTTATTTTTACTGATCTGGCCCAGGGAATTATGCTTTATATTGCGGGAGGGATAGCTATCATCGCAGGCCTAGTTGCTTTAGGTGGAATAGGTGAATGGTGGGCGTGGCTTCCAGTTACTCATAGACTTCCATTTGTGCACTTATTTAATGATTATCAATTTAACACTGCCGAATTGTTCTGGGGAGAAGCTCTGGCCGGATCTATTGCTTTTACCTTTATGAATCAGGGCTTTATAATGCGATATCTGGCCTTAAAATCTGTGAATGAAGGAAGAAAGGCCTGCATTTTTAACGTACTTTTTACTTTACCTTTTTCTGCTATCATTGTGGGAGCCGTGGGCTGGATTGCTAAATCATTGGTCATTAAACAGGCTGCGATGGGTGGCATGTTAGAAGGTATAAATGCTATTCATATTGAAAATTACTACCATACTTTTTTAATTGTGGCGTGGGAGTGCTTGAAACAAAATGCCTTGGTTTTTGGTTTTGTGGTAGCAGCTCTTTCGGCTGCATTAATGAGCACTGTGGATACACTTATCAATGCCTGTGCAGCGATTGGAATATATGACATTTATAAACCTTTGATTAAGAAAAATGCCAGCGAAAGGCATTATTTAATTGCCGCTCGATGGATGTCCGCCCTGATTGCTCTTGGTGGATTATTTTTGTCCTTTAGTTTTATTGGCATGAAAGGTTCGTTGATGGCCATTCACTACAAAGGGATTATGTTAATTATCCCAGCGCTAGTTACAACGATCTTCCTCGGAGCTTTCTGGCGCAGGTTTAATACCAAAGCTGCTTGTATATCTATGGTTTTTGGAGCGGTACTAACTTTTGTAACCGAGTTTTCACCCTTCATGACAGATCTTTTGATTGATCCCATTGCTAACTTTGTTTTAGGGGCCGGACTGCTTTCTAAAAAATATATCTATATGAGAGCATTGTTTGGAATGATTGTTACCGCCTTGGTTGGTATCATTATTACTTTGGTTACCGCTAGAGAAAGTGATGAAAAAACCAAAGGACTTACCATTTGCACACTGGAAGATGCCAAGAAAATCTATAAAGGTTCAGACCGTTTAAATGAAACTTTGGGTAAAAAAATTGGTCATTTGGAAGTCGAATTTGACCAATCTCTGAAAGAGGATGAAATAAGCGTGTCTAATAAAACTATGGAGGCATTGAAAGCAGTAACCGAGGATATGATCTATGTGGAAGACCATCGTTGGTGGTTGGGAGGTCTTAGATCCCTCCATACTAAAGCTGCGCAGGCCCATAATAAATCTGATAGTATTATCATGATGAATAAGAAGACTTGGGAAAATGGCTTGTTTCTTGATGGAAAAAAGCTTAAGATCGAGAAGATATTTTAATATATCATAAACATTTAACAAATTTTTAAAAGGTTAGGCCTCGGGAATCCGAGGCCATTTTTTTTGAATTCCTAAAACGGTTGTGATACTTTTAATAGACCTTAAGTAAAACAATTAATTAGCGTAGGATATTGTGATGATTAGAATTAAAAATGGATTAAATTTACCCATTGTGGGAAGTCCTTTGAACTTGATTGATGAATCCAAAAGATCAACATGGTTAGCGATTATTGGCGATGATTACAAGGGAATGAAGCCCCAGATGTTAGTGGAAGTGGGGAATAAAGTTGAAATAGGCCAAAAGCTTTTTGAAGATAAAAAGCGTCCCGGAGTTTTTATTACTTCACCTGGAGCTGGTGAAATTATCAACATCAGCCGAGGTGAAAAGCGCAAATTTTTATCCCTTACTATTAAGCTCGCTAGTCAAGAACAAAGTGTTTCTTTTAAACCTATCATGACTAAACCTTCTAATCTAATGAATGAAGAGGAAATTAAAAAGGTACTTCTTGAATCGGGTTTGTGGACAGCCTTAAGGACCAGACCTTTTGATAAAACTCCTTATGCTGGAACTAGACCTGCAGCTATTTTTATTAAGGCAATGGATACGAATCCTTTAAGCTTTGATCCGGAAATAATCATTAAAAAATATGAAGCAAATTTTTATGACGGAATTAATATTTTGGCCAAACTCACTAGCGGTAAAGTGTATGTTTGTGTGAAAAAAAATTCTTCAATAAAGAGTGCGCAACCACAGGTTTCAGTCGAAGAGTTTTCAGGCCTTCATCCCGCGGGAAATCCCGGAACCCACATTCATTATCTGGATCCAGTTTCAGAAAATAAAACCGTGTGGCATATTGATTATCAGGATGTAATTGCCATATCCAAATTATTTGCCGATGGAAAACTGTGGACTACCCGCTATGTTGCTTTGTCAGGTCCACATGCTCTAAACCCTAGAATCATAAAAACCAGATTGGGTACATCCATCGATGATCTTCTAAGTGGTGAAGTAAAAAGTCCCTCTGAAACTAGGGTCGTTTCAGGTTCCGTTTTAAATGGTACAGGATATTTTAAGGAAAAAGCTTATTTAGGAAGATTTCATCATCAGATAACCTTGCTTGCCGAAGGACATAATAGAGAATTGTTTGGCTGGGCAACGCCCGGCTTGCATAAATTCTCGGTCACTAATGTTTTTTTATCCAAGTTGTTATTAAAAAAGAAATTTGCATTCAATACAAGTGTCAATGGTCAACATCGCAATATTGTTCCAGTTGGATCTTATGAAAGGGTGTTGCCCGGGGATTTTTTGGCCACTAATCTTTTAAAAAGTATTATGGCAAAAGAAATTGATGATTCAATAAACTTGGGATGTCTGGAGTTATCAGAAGAGGATTTGGCCTTATGTACCTATGTGTGTCCAAGTAAAACTGATTTTGGGAAAAACTTAAGAGAGCTCCTTGATGTGATTGAAAAAGAAGGATGATTTATGAAATTGGTAGAAAAATTTTTTAAAAAAGGCTCTGTCTATTTTGAAAAAGGAGCAAAGCTCCATAAGCTATATTATTTATGGGAAGCAGCAGATACTTTTTTTATGACTCCCGGAAAGGCCACCACTGGAAGTGTTCACGTACGGGATGGTCTTGATCTAAAAAGAATGATGACCTTTGTGATGATTTCTTTGTTACCTTGTATCTTATTTGGTTTATATAATGTGGGCTATCAAAGCAATGTGGTTTTAAGCGGTAACGGCCTTCACCTGATACCAGGGTTTAGAGGTGAACTGCTCAATTATTTTAATATTACCGCTGATCCCCAAAACATATTATTTTGTTTTCTTCACGGGGCGACTTATTTTATTCCAATTTTTGTTGTCACACTGGTGGTTGGGATATTTTGGGAAGTACTGTTTTCTAGTGTGAGGAAAGAAGAAGTTAATGAAGGTTTTTTTGTAACAGCACCCTTGTATGCTTTAATTTTACCCCCCACCATTCCGCTTTGGCAGGTAGCCTTGGGGATTAGCTTTGGAGTTGTTATCGCCAAAGAAGTTTTTGGTGGAACTGGAATGAATTTCCTAAACCCTGCACTTGCAGCTCGGGCCTTTTTATTTTTTGCTTACCCCGCTGAAATATCAGGGGATCTGGTGTGGATAGCGGTAGATGGACATACCGGTGCTACGGCCCTTAGTCAATTTGCTGCCAGCGGAAACAGTGTGTACTCCTTTATGGATGCATTCATTGGCAAAATTCCAGGGGCCATCGGAGAAACTTCAGCTATCGCATGTATTTTAGGTGGGATTTTTTTGATAGTCACCAAAGTTGGATCATATCGCATTATTTTAAGTTGTATATTCGGAGCAATGGCCACTAGTTTTATGTTTAACTTTATTGGTAGTACTACTAATCATATGTTCAATATTCCTGCTTATTATCATCTGGTTTATGGTGGCTTTATGTTTGGTTGTGTGTTTATGGCCACTGATCCGGTATCAGGGGCCCAAACCTTGCTTGGCCAATATTTCTATGGGCTTTTAATCGGGGTGATGGTGATATTAGTACGGGTGGTTAATCCAGCTTACCCAGAGGGCATGATGCTATCTATTTTATTTGCTAATGTATTTGCCCCACTGATTGATTATTTTGTAATAGCCGCGAATATCAAAAGAAGGAGAAACAGATGTCAAACAACAGCATAAAAAAGACACTCTTAGTATCACTGCTGCTGTGTTTGGTTTGCTCCATCATGGTCTCCATTTCAGTGGTAGTATTAGGGGAAAAACAAGCGGAAAATAAAGCCTTAGATGTTCGCAGGAATTTACTAATGGCAACCGGACTTATTGATGTCAGTGCAACTAAAGATGATGTCGTGGAAGCCTATAAGAAGATCGAAATGAAGATGGTTGATCTTGAAACTGGAGAATTCACGGAGGTCATTGATCCTTATAAATACGATCTAAAAAAATCTAGAAAAGATCCTAAAGAAAATATGCTGATCGAACCTTCTGATGATATTGCTAATATTAAATTCCGTTCGAAATATTCCAGTGTCTATTTTGTTAAAGATAATGGCTTCACTACGCAAGTCGTTTTACCTGTTTACGGCAAGGGATTATGGTCCACAATGTTTGGCTTTTTATCTTTGGCACCGGATCTTAAGACAGTAAAAGGGTTTCAATTTTTTGAACATGGGGAAACTCCAGGTCTGGGAGGGGAAGTTGATAATCCTGATTGGAAGAAAATATGGCCAGGCAAACATGTTTATGATGATCAATTTAATACTAAGATTGATGTTGTGAAAGGAAAAGTTACGGAAAATCCTCATAAGGATTTTCAAGTAGATGGTCTTTCCGGGGCCACCCTTACTAGTAACGGAGTGGAAAACCTTCTCCATTATTGGTTAGGTCAGCATGGTTATTTAAAATTTTTAAAAAATATTAAGACTCGAGGGTACCTAAAATGAGTATCAAAAAAATATTATTTGACCCAGTTTTTAACAATAATCCGATTGCTCTTCAAATTCTAGGTATTTGTTCTGCGTTAGCAGTTACGACTAAAATGGAAACCACTTTGGTTATGAGCGTTGCTGTTACCTTAGTTACTGCCTTTTCTAGTTTGTCGGTTAGTATCATTAGGAACCATATTCCTTCTTCCATACGAATTATCGTGCAAATGACTATTATTGCTTCCATGGTTATAGTGACTGATCAAATATTGAAGGCTTACTTTTATAATGTTTCAAAAAGCTTATCCGTGTATGTGGGACTTATAATTACTAATTGTATTGTCATGGGAAGAACCGAAGGTTATGCCATGAAAAATGGGCCGGTCAATAGTTTTATGGATGGTATTGGAAATGGGCTCGGTTACAGTTTTATTCTTATATCCGTAGCGTTTTTTCGCGAACTATTTGGTAACGGAAAAATCCTAGGTTTTACTATCTTCAAATTAACCAGCGAAGGCGGATGGTATCAGGGAAATGGATTAATGTTACTGGCCCCCAGTGCATTTTTTCTTATTGGTTTTTTAATCTGGGGTATTCGAACTTTTAAAAAAGACCAGGTGGAGGAGAAATAGCTATGTTGGAACATTATTTAAGCATACTTACGAAATCTATCTTCGTTGAAAATTTGGCCATAAGTTTTTTCCTTGGTATGTGTACATTTATTGCCGTTTCTAAAAAAGTTAAAACAGCTTTAGGCCTTGGCGTTGCCGTCATAGTAGTGCAAGCAATTACCGTTCCTGCCAATAACCTCATTTTTAATTATCTGCTTAAAGAGGATGCTCTGGCCTGGATGGGCATTTCCGGCATGGATTTAACATTTTTAGGATTGATTAGCTATATTGGTGTAATTGCCGCTCTGGTACAGGTGTTGGAGATGTTTTTAGATAAATATGTTCCAACCCTTTATAATGCTCTTGGGATTTTCTTACCATTGATTACGGTCAATTGTGCGATTTTAGGTGGGACCCTTTTTATGGTGGAACGAGACTACACCTTGATGGAAAGTGTAACCTATGGAGTAGGTTCAGGATTTGGTTGGGCATTGGCCATCACGGCTTTGGCCGGTATTAGGGAAAAATTAAAATATAGTAATGTTCCCGCAGGACTTAGAGGACTTGGGATTACCTTTATCACCGTGGGGTTAATGGCCATTGGCTTTTTAGCTTTTTCGGGTATTCAGTTATAGGCGAAGGGGTAGATCAGATGATGATTATAATAGTAGGAGTCTTGATGTTTACCTTGGTGGTGCTTTTTTTAGTACTGCTTATTTTATTTGCTAAAAGTAAATTGGTTTCAGAAGGATATATTAAAATTAATGTCAATCATGAGAAGAATTTAGAAATCCCGGTAGGGGGGAAACTCATGAATGCATTGGCCCAAGAAAAACTTTTTGTAGCTTCAGCTTGTGGTGGAGGAGGTAGTTGTGGCCAGTGCAAAGTGGTTATCAATAGTGGCGGAGGAGATGTTTTGCCGACTGAAGAAGGGCAATTGTCCAGAAGAGAAATAAAAGCAAAATATAGGTTATCCTGTCAGGTTCCAGTGAAGGGAAACATGGATGTAGTCGTACCCGAGGAGGTTTTCGGTGTCAAAATGTGGAAATGTAAAGTCAGGTCGAACAAGAACGTGGCGACCTTTATCAAAGAGCTTATTCTTGAAATTCCTGCAGGGGAAAGTATACCTTTCCGTGCCGGTGGCTATATCCAAATCGAGTGTCCCCCTCACGAAATCAAATACACCGACTTTGATATCGAAAAAGAATATCGAGGTGATTGGGACAAGTGGAATCTCTGGCAATATAAATCAGTTACCAAAGAAAAAGTAGTTCGGGCCTATTCAATGGCCAGCTATCCGGAAGAAAAATCAATTATCATATTGAACGTAAGGATTGCGACACCACCACCTAAAACGGCTTTCCCTCCTGGAATAATGTCCTCCTATATATTTGGTTTAAAACCTGGGGACGAAGTGACACTTTTTGGCCCCTTTGGTGAGTTTTTTGCCAGAGACACAGATAAAGAAATGGTTTTTATTGGTGGGGGAGCAGGTATGGCCCCCATGAGATCCCATATTTATGATCAATTGAAACGAATTAAAACTAAGCGAAAAATAAGCTTCTGGTATGGGGCCAGAAGTAAGCGGGAAATGTTTTATACTGAAGAATTTGATGAATTGGCAAAACAAAATCCTAATTTTGTGTGGTATACTGCCTTGAGCGAGCCATTACCTGAAGATAATTGGAGCGGGTATAAGGGCTTTATCCACAATGTGCTTAGAGATGAATATATAAAAAAACATAAAGCACCGGAAGATTGTGAATACTATCTATGTGGACCACCTATGATGAATAAAAGTGTGATAGATATGTTGATGGATCAAGGGGTAGAGCAAGAAGATATAATGTTTGATGATTTCGGTGGATAAGGATGGTTTAATGAAAATAATAATTCCGATTTTGATTGTTTTTGCTTTTTTTATTTTTGCCATATCAATGAGTATGATTTTTAAAAAAAGGCAATATAAACCTTCCTGTAAAAGAGCTAGTGAGATGATGGGCCATGAGTGTGAGTGTAATCATTCGCATCAAGAAGAAAAATCAGAAGAACATAATTGCTGTGGTAAACATAATCACTAAGATTTATCAAACCAGCAGTTTACAAAGTATGAAATTCTAGCGGATAATTAAAAGGTAGTTGGTGCCCAGGACGAGACTTGAACTCGTACGGCCCGTTTAAGGCCGAGGGATTTTAAATCCCTTGTGTCTACCGTTTCACCACCCGGGCAAGGAGTAATTACCCAACAATGTTGAACTATTTACTAGGGATCTGTCAAACAAAAAAAAAAGTATTAGCTACTTCGATTGCAGTAGTGGTGAGTGTTTTATCGTGTAGTGCCCCGCCTATAAACCATAATGTTGAATTTTTACAGGCCCGACCAGTTTGGTTTGATACTAATAGTATCTATTCAAATACTGTAGAGGAACAAACGGTGGCAGCTCATCCGTTTTTTGATTTGGTGCCTTTTTCATCACAAAAAGATCTCATGATTAATTTTGTAGTACTTACGCCTGAAGGAGAAACCAAGCGTTTTGATATAGACTTGTACTCAGGCAAGCTGTTTAGTAAATACCACTTATGTAAGCAAAAGGATGTTTGGAATAATTATACCAAAGTCATCTATAAACCCAATTTCACGGAAGGGTTTATACCTAGGTTACTTGATGGTGTTGGATTACCCCAAAAAATTATCGTTTTTGGGGCAAAGGATACCTACAAAAGGGCCCTAAGCCATGCGGTCGGTTCACACCGGGTGCGAGTGGTGGGAGGCGTGGTGGAACAATCTTGTGAAAAGTATCCCTGCCTTTCAAGCAATGAATGGCTGGCCAGATTAGTGTTAGTAGCGGTCGATCCAACATATGAAAAATATACTTATGTCAGAGATCTTTATGATTTAAAGAAAGAAGTGGATTGGAAATATACAGTTGCCTATCTGGCCAATTCCTCAGGAAGAACTCAAGAACAAGGATTGGAGTTTCCCTACATTCGAGTCGTGGATGAAATCGCCGCAGATAAGGCGCTTTTATTTGCTATTGAGAAGGGGTATTTATATCAATTTAAAGATATGATGAAACTGCGAAACACTTGCCATGAAATGTATGATTATATCTGGAAAAAAGTCTTCGAAATTAAAACTATCAAGGCGAAACTTAGTGATAAAAAGTGGATTGATAGCGTTATAGAAAAGAATTTACAAAAACAAAAAACCGATAAAAAAATTGAAACCGCTGACTTGGTTACATTACGAAGAGAAATGATGGAACAAAAAATATTTGAATTATCTAAGGATAACTTTTCAACATTTTTTGTTCAATTTTATAAAAATTTCAAAGACAAGTATGCAGTTTGTGCCAAAAATGTCATGGCCGCTAATTTAAATGAAGACAGCCAGAGACATTGGTTTTTTGCTTATCTTGAGGGCTTCTTTCATGCCAACGACTTAAATTATGTTTATAACTGTTCTAAAAGAGAATGGTTTAAAAATTATCGCACTACTCAAGGTCAATGGGCCCTTGATCAATATGAAGAATTAACTTATTGCTCTTCAGAAGCGTTGGACGCTGCATTTGTAAAATTACCAGTTTTGTTCAATCGTATGATGAATAATTCTAACGAACAGTTTTATAGATATGTGACTTATGATTTTTATGCAGGTTCACATGAAAAACTTTACTCTTGGGTACAAGTGTCTTCCAAAAGGATCAGTTGCTCCAAAGAGCCTGATTCCTTATGGAGTAGGATTCAAGGGATGATGATAAAAGAAGGGAATTTTATTTCAGAAGATGAAAATGAATTTATTTTTCCCAGTGATGTCCAATGGGAGGGATTTCATATTGCAAATAAAAACTACACTTTTTAAATTTTCTAAATTTGGTGGTCTGATACTATGATTGAAAAAATAAAAAATTGGAGTATCAAGAAAAATATCAACGCTATTGTTTTTGGCAATAGTTGTTGTATTCAGGGAGATTTATCTGAAGAATTAAAGACTCTGGTAACCCATACAAACTACACTTTGAATATTGTTGATAGTCCTAGACAGGCAAACTTTTTGTTTATCCATGGTACTATTAATCCACTCTTGTTAAATGTATTAATAAACATTTATGAAGATATGTCCGATTTTAAAATAGTCGTGGCGTTTGGCAATTGTGCCGCCAATGGGGGTGCTTTTAATGGATATAATACTTTAACCGGTGTCGAAAAATATATCAAAGTAGACTATTACTTGACTGGTTGCCCAGTTGCGCCAAATGCTATTGGGCATTTTGTGTCAAATTTGGATGAGTTGATTTTAAATAAAAGGAAAGAGTTGTAATAATGAATTGGACCTTTGAATATTCAAAAGAAATACTTGTTAAAGAATTTAAGCTTTTAATCGAATGTGAGGTGTCCGCTGATAATGAAGGTTATTGCACTTTTAGTATTAAAAATAAAAATTTGCATAAAAGTTTGCAAATTTTAAAAGAACAATATCAGTTTTTGAAACTAGTGGATGTGATTGTTTATTCATCCACGGTTAAGTTACCCGATAGTGATTTCGTACTGGTCTTTATCCTAGAGAGACCAGTGGACTCCCAAATAATTTTTCTTCAAACAATAATTGAAAATAGAGAGCAGATCGCTGATTTTTCAAACTTATGGCAAGTAGGCGACTGGTATTTAAGAGAGATTTTTGAATTTTTTGGTATTTCCAATACTAGTGGTCGAAATAAACAATTATTTACCCACGACCATATCAAGAGTTTTTTACTGAGAAAAGATGATGCAAGCGAAGTGGTAAAAGAACCCACTTATAGAAGCTTCTTTAAGATTTCGAGCGTTTTAGTTCCCACAGTAAATTCTTCTAAACAATGGTTTAGTTTTGGTCCGTTCCACCCGTCAACGAATAATCAATTTCGTATTTTAATGGAGCTAAAAGAAGATTGCATTGGTGCCTCGGAAATTGAAATCGGATATCATCATATAGGCCTTGAGAAAAAGTTTGAAGCAACCAATAGTTTAAATATTTTGCAGTTACTGCACAGATACAAATGCTTATCGGGAAATTCATTACCTATTCTTTGGTGCAAAACTGTGGAAGAAATTCTTCAAATCCCTGTCTCCGATCGTATCGCCGCGATCAGAATGCTATATCTTGAAATGGACCGTATTTTTGATCATTTGCAGACTATTCAACGCATGTTGGAGTTGGCCGTAAACGATGTAGCTTTTGCATTAATTAAAGAGATTATGCACATGTTTGGTGAGTATATGTCTCAACTAGGACTGTCATATGATGGGAGAAATCCCCATCGTTTTGGTGGTTTTAATCAAGATATAAAAAGAGAAACGGTGGTTTTTATTTTGCAATCAATTGGCAAATTTGAAAGATTGGTAAGGCAATTAGAGAAACAATTAACTAAATCTATCCAATGGATTGATCAACTTAGTACCAATGCGATCACGGCTAAAGATGCTATGAAATTGGGATTAGAAGGGCCAAATTTAAGGGCGTGTGGAGTTAAATTTGACCTAAGAAAAAATGACCCGTACTATTTGTATGACGAAGTAGAATTCGATATACCACTTGGGGCATATGGAAATTCGTATGATCGATATTACGTAAGGATGAAAGAAATTTATGAGTCGGTTAAGATTATTTCTCAAATCTTAGATAATGTTCCCAGTGGCAAATATTATGTTCCAATTGAAAAGTGTGAACTAGTTGAAAAAGATAAATTAAATGACTCTGAGTTAAATTTAAAAAATTATGACGAGTACTATAGTCATGGTCCACTACTTTCATCTAAAGAACATTTTTCAAGAATTGAAAATGCTCGAGGTTGTGCTGGAATTTTTATCAAATCAGTCGGAGATTATTTACCTTATCGGTTTAAAATAATTGGACCAAGCTATAAATTATTGAGTGCTATTCCAGAAATTATTAGAAATGAAAATATAAAACGGCTACCGTTACTTGTACGATCCTTGGATATTAATATTCATGAAGTGGATCGTTGAGTGAGAAAAACATGATTCCCCATATTGATGACTTTAAAAAAAATAGTTTCGGGCGTGCAGTATTAAAAGCGCTGAAAATGATGAGCACTTCACTAAAATCTTATTCTGCCTTAAAAATGAAATCATCTACAAATCTGCGAAAGTCAGACAGAGCTTTAGGTTTTCCAACTCTGGTAGTAAATCAAAAAAATAAAATCATTTGTAATGGCTGTAAAATTTGTGAGCGGGCCTGTCCCAGTGCCTGTATTGAAGTCAAGCTACTCCAGCACCATGAAGTGAAAATGAATATTGACTATAGTCGGTGTCTTAGCTGTTTTGTCTGCGAAGATGTCTGCCCAATCGATGCCATTACCTTAAAAGTAAGAAAGTCATATCTGGGAAGAAAAGATAAACACCAGGTCGTTTGCCAAGAAAAGTTGGTTATTGACGATAAGTAACCCGTTAATTGACTGATTGTTTTTTGCACTTCATCTCTAAAAAATACGACAATTATTTTTATTTAGCACTATAACTATTTGATATTATTTAATTAATCTTCTTAGATTATTATAAATAATTTTTTTTTTTTTCCGATAAATATATGCCGATCGTTTGAACAAATTGCGTTAAATGTCATGTTAATATTTGATCAAAGTGTTCGTACGATGGTTTGTTAGGAGTGTATATTGGTTAATTACGGCTATCTCGTAGGTTATACGCCCTTAAGGAAACTTATATGGTTGATGATCATCAGTCAGGTGTTACTTGTTTCTTGTCTGCCTAATAAACCGTTTAATGCTCGAGTTCCAGGATCGGAAGATAACACGACGTTGTCGATTCAAAGTTCTGCTACTTTTATCAATTCTTCAAATTATACTAACTTTCCGTTATCGGGGGTGTGTTCGGAAAATGGAGCGTACGTAGTCGTGCAGGCCATTGATGTGAACGGTACTGTACGCGCTCCCAATGGAAATATTGTTTGTAACGGTAATGTATGGTCAACTGGAATTGGACGGGAACTTGATCTAACCACTCTTGCTCAAGGAACTGTGACCATTGTCGCCAATCACTCAGATTTCTTAGGACAGGCCAGAACGGTTACTCTCAGTACCAGGAAAGATACATTGTCTCCACTTATTTTAAATGTAAGTTCATCCACCGGGGATGGTACCTATGGGTTGGCAGATATAATAAATATTGAGATTGAATTTAATGAGCCTGTGTATCTCTCTGGAAGTGTAATGTTACTCCTAAATGCTTCAGCTGGAGCGAAAGGTTTGTACGTTTCAGGGAGTGGAACTTCAATATTAGTTTTTAAATATGTTGTTAATTTTTTAGACAACACTTCAGATTTAGAATATTCATCTACCAGTGCTTTGGGTGGATTAATTAGGGATGTGGCCGGGAATGCGTTTTCAACAGTTGCTGCATTACCAGTAATTGGTGGAGGTAATTCCCTATCCGATAATCAAAATATAATCATTGATACTGGTGCACCTAGCATTTTATCCGTTACCACTACCGCGACAGCGGGCGAAATGAGAAATCAAGGTGACCAAATTCATATTCAAGTGAATACTTCTGAACCTATTTCTTGGAACGTGAGCCAGGGGTATCCTAGAATTGAACTCAATCTTACTCCTAATTATCGATACGCCGTATTTGATCCTACTACCAGTACTTCTACAAGTTTGAATTTCATTTATACCGTACAGGTGGAAGATTATGCAACCAGGCTTCAGTACTTGACGGTAGATGCCTTAGTTTTAAATGGAGGCGTTTTGACGGATGTGGGAAATAATAATTTATTGTTACCTCTCCCTGCACCTACCAGCAATGGCCTGTATGCTGCCAATATCCCTGTGAATGCTCGAGTGGCCCGAGTTGTAAGGGGGTATATAAATGAACCAGATGGCACTTATATATTAGGTCAGACCATTAACATTTTTCTAGAAACGAGTAGAGATATCGTGGTTACGGGAACTCCTTATCTTGAACTGCAAATAATCGATGGTATAAATCTTACCGCGAGAGCTTCTTATGTGGGGGGCAGTGGAACGAGTGTACTGCAGTTTCGCTATACCGTGGAGGAAAATGATTTCTCCACTGGACCTTCACTTGCCTATATCGCGAATGATATGTTTACGCCTAGTAACGGGCCACTAAAATTTAATGGTGGTTCCATGATAACTGATAATGGTGAAAGTCTCAGTCAACTTTTGCCTCCACCGACTTCTTCCACCGCAATTGATTTTTTACGAAACGTTGATATTGACGGTGATCGACCACATATGATCAGGGCCTATACAAACACCGCCACCAGTGCCTTGGTAGGAATTGGTGATTTGGTGGAATTTATTGTCGAGTTTGATCAAGATGTGGTGGTGACGGGGGCGTTGGCAATGTTTATCAACGTGACACCTACTCGGACTGCCACTTATGTAAGTGGTAGTGGAAGTAACCAAATTATTTTCAGCTATATTGCCAACGATGGAGATATAGTGACGGGACCTCAGGCACCGTATTTAGATATAGACACTGCCAGTGCCAGCATATTCAGTTTGGTGGGGGCCACTCTAGAAGATGAAGTAGGTAATGCCGCAAGTAATATTTACGAGGGCGTAATTCCTTCCGAAATTCGAAATAAATTAATCACGCTTGGTACTAACCGACCTCCCATTGATGCAATCACTACGGTGGATGTGGGAACCAAAATAATGGGTGATTTGGTAACTATTAAGATAACTACGACAGCTACCCCTCTTTATGTAACGGGTACTCCTCGTTTGTTACTTAACATTTATAATAACCTTTTAACTTCCCAATATGTGGATTGTACCTATGTTCATGTAAATCCGTTAACTACCTTTACTTGTCCTTATACTGTTTTAAAAGGTGATTACAATAATGGGATTGAGCATTTGGATTATGTTGGTGCCAATCCACTTATTAATGTGGGGGATTTGTATGGTAACTTGTTGGGAAATTTTCCCAATTCCGGTGATTTGGGATCTTTGAGTAATCCAGTTTCCCTGCAAATGCCAGTTACCGTAGATGGAAAAGTTCCTGTAGTTACGAATATTACCTCTCCCAACATTAATGGAAATTATCTTCAAGATGATCTTTTTACTATTCGAATTATATTTGATGATGTGGTCATTGTTAATACAGTGTCTGGAACTCCTTATTTAACTCTAGATACCAACCCTGATATCACCTTATGTGGAACGGCTTCTTATATTGGAGGTTCGGGAACTTCAATGCTTGAATTTGAATATCGGGTCAAAGCTGGGGATTCCACACAACATAGAATTGATGGCAGACTGGATTATTTAAATACCCAAGCACTAGTCTTTAACGGATCGGCGATGAGAGACATAAATGGCAATCAAATGGATGTCGTTGATTTGCGACTATACACTCCGGGAACAGGGAGTATTGGTGCTGGATCACTATCAGTTAATAAAAATATGACTATCGATGCCTTAAGACCTACCGTATCTCAAGTTACTTCGTTGATTGCAAATGCCAAATACGGCCCTAATTCCAATTTAGGACTAGGTGCGGGGATACTTCCTCTCACATTAGTTTTTTCAGAAGAAATTACAGTAATTGGAACGCCGGCCCTTTTATTAAATACCAGTGGGGTTACTCGTCGGGCCACATTTGATCATGTGGAAAATCCCACAACTTTGATTTTTCATTATCAAATCATGAGTGGTGACCGGATTGGCATAGATCCTATTATATGTGTAACTGAATTTAGCGATCCTAATTGTGATTTAAACTATCTAAGTATAACTTCACTTGATTCAAGTGGGGGAGATATCAGGGATGCCAGAGGAAATTCACTCTTTAGTATTCCTGCCCCAGTCGCGGGATACCTACCAGACCCAGAGACTGGCTTTTCGCTTAAAGTTTTAAAAGATATTAAAATTGATTCTTTTTCACCAGAAGTAGTGGAGATTAGACCTCAAGGAGCAACGACTGGTACTACTTTGTCATATACGGTTGGACAGATTGTGCGCTTAGAAATGGAATTAAACGAAGTCGTGAATATTAGTAGCGGAGCTTTGGGAATCAATTTAAGTAATGGAAGAGTGGCCACTTATACCAGCGGATCCAATACCAACATTTTGACCTTTTCCTATACGGTGTTATCTAATGATTTGGCCAATCCGTTATCTTTTTCCGCCACTAATCCGCTAACTATCTCGGGGACACATGCTATTTTTGATACTGCCGGAAACTTTTTAGATTACACGACGTTTGATCCTGCTGGAACAATCGTTAACGATCCCATCGTAATCAATGGGTTGGTTCCTCACATTACCAGCGTAACCGTGGCGTCAACTCCGGCACTCATTAGTATAGATGATGGTTATAATTTATTACTGGACTTTACCTTTGATCAAAATATCTCGGTCACCGGTAATCCTTTATTGTATTTAAACGTGGGAGGTGTAAACTCCACTGGTGTTGCCCAATTTGTTCAGGCCGTTGGTGATACTGCCAGATTTTCTTATCAAGTGAAAAATGGAGATGGTGAAGGTGCGGGAAGTATTGGACAAAATATTTCCATATCTAGCAGTACCTCTTTGGTGTCTAATAATGGGGTAAATGGGACAATTCGAGATGTTAATGGAATCAATTATGCTGATTTGCATATTCCGAGCTTGGCAATTTCCACGCTTATAGATGGCACTAGACCTTATGTAACCAGTATAGTAGCTTCACCGTCGTTAATTGCCCCGGATAAAATGTATTTGGGACAGACTTTAGAAATCACTATTTCATTTCATGAGGCTATAGCTTTAATGAGTGCGGTGACGTTGGATTTAAATATTGGGGCCCTTGGCAAAACCATTAATTGCATCAGCCACCCAACTGATAATAAAGCTATCGTTTGTAGTTATACGGTTGGTGCTAATGATATAACCATTGCTGGATATCTGAGTTATGCAAATGTGAATGCCCTGGTTGGTGATATCAGAGATAGAAACGGGAATCAGGCCAATTTAACTTTAACCACTCCGTTTATGCCCAATACCATGATTGTAGATGGAACTACTGCTGCAGTTAACGTCGTTACTTCTGATAATGTAAATGGCATCTACATTTTAAATGACGTGATAGAAATTAAAATAGATTTTTCTCATGATATAATTTTATCAAGTAATGCTTCGGTTGCCCTCAACTTAGTGATTAATACCGTGGCAAGTCCTGATACCACGAGACTTATTGATTGCATTCCAGATATAAGTGATACTTCCATTTTGTTATGTAATTACACGGTACAGGCAGGAGATTTTAATGCTGATTTAAATTATGAGGCCACAGGCTCCTTAGTACTAAGTAGTGGTACAATCACCACTATTTATGATGCCCAGATTTTTACAGCTAGTTTAATTCTTCCTGACGTCTTATTACCAACGTCATTAGCTGGTAATAAGGATTTATACGTCAGCACGATTCCTCCAACTATTGTAGATGTCGATGCAGGACCTACTCATCAAGCAGGAGGATATTACACCGTCGGTGAAATTATTCCTATAGAAGTAACTTTTTCTGCCAGCATGCAAGCTCCAGTGGGTGGCAGTCCCACCTTGGGCCTTAATATTGGTGGTTTGGAAAGAGAAATAATGTGCACCCTAAGTTCGACGATCCTTACCCAAATGACCTGTAATTATACGGTAACTCAAGGTGACTGGGCCAATCCTTTGGAAGTCTTTGGAGTAGCATCATCCATGTTCCATATGAATGGTGCAACGATGGTTGATATTGGTGGTAATATTATGACCAATTTTGCGATTGTCATGCCCACCACCTTGGCCAGTAGAAATATAATAATTGATACCATTGCACCTGTTGTCACAATAGATACTCCAGGGATGGGTACATATATTAAGGCCACGCAGGGAACCAATATCATAGAGCCATTTAGCATCTCAGGAACTTGCACCAATCCACCAGCTGGATCAACTGAAGTGACGATTAGTATTTCAGACGGTGGAAGTCATACTCAAGCATTAAGTGCTAATTGTGTGGGTAGTGTATGGAGTTATGATGTGGCTACTTTAGGTGATTATCCAGATGGGCTGGTGGTCATAACCGCGACCCAAAGCGATAGTGCCAATAATCAATCTACTTTAGTTACTAAATACTATCAAAAAGCCCTGGCCCTCTATCCTGGAGAAGATCATAATTTTACAATCTTTAAAGATCGGGTTAGTGGATGGGGAGACAATGCCCTCTATCAGTTAGGAGACGGAACGAATACCCTTAGAAGTTATCCGAAACATATTTTAAGTTTGGCCAATGCTATTCAAGTGGCTTCCGGGGCCGATCATACATGTTCACTGATTTCTGGTTTAGTGTATTGTTTTGGTAGCAATCAAAAATTAGCCAGCACCACTGGACAACTAGGTGTGAATACTAACGAGCCATTTAGAACAGCATTATCGACGGCGGTGGTGGATGTTTCTGGTAATGCTATCAACAACATCAAGCAAATTGCCGTTGGTAAATATTTTAGTTGTGCCCTCAACACATCAGGTAATATTTACTGTTGGGGTGATAATGTCTACGGACAACTGGGGATTAACTCAAGCAACACGTATCGCTTATATGCTTCATTACTTGATCCAGCTATTTTAAGTGATGTAGATGCAATATATGCAGGTGCTGAACACGCTTGTGCGGTCCAAGGAGGCGATCTCTATTGTTGGGGACGAAATAATCAAGGCCAGCTGGGAATTGGAAGCAGCGGAAATTATCAAATTGCCCCAAGGTTGATCACTGGATTATCTGCTACTAAAAAAGATTTTATAATGGCGCTCGGGCGATCTCATACTTGTGCACTTTATGACGGTGGAGTCCAGTGTTTTGGATCGAATGTGTATGGACAACTAGGAAACGGTTCAGATGCGGTAAGCATGAAAACCATTCCAGTAGTTGGTGATTTTGTGAATGAATTGGGGGCCAATACTGGAGTGGTGCAGATTACTGCCGGTGATGATCATACCTGTGCGCTGCTTAGTGCTGGGGTGAAATGTTGGGGACGAAATGTCGAAGGACAACTTGGCGATTCCACCAACGTCTATAAAAATGTTCCAACTGACGTTACCGGCTTTACTGCCAATACTAAAGCTCAGGGAGTATTTGCCGGCGGAAGTCATACTTGTATAATTACCAGTGGCGGAGCGAGGTGTTTTGGAAAAAATAATACCTATCAGCTTGGTAACGGAACCAATACGAATAAAACTTCGCCTGATTATGTCTATACCATGAGTGGTATCAGTATCTCGGCCGGAGAGGAACATTCTTGTGTCTATTTAAACAGCGGTACCTATTGCTTCGGAAATGGTGGTTCAGGTCGACTGGGATATGGAAGTGCCTCAAATAGCACCAATCCCGCGCAAGTATTGTTAGCAACGGACGGTATTATCAAAGGACTTTCTACCGGAATGGATTTTTCTTGTGCCGCTTTTAATAGTGAGGCCCGTTGTTGGGGTAATAATTCGCTTGGTAAGTTAGGAGTCTCCACGGTACTTAGTGCCAGTTCAACTCCCGTGGCGGTCAAGGATGAAACGACCGCCAATCTAGCGCGCGTTACCGATATATCCAGTGGTAGAGAACATACCTGTGCTAAAGTGGGTGGTGAGATTATGTGTTGGGGACAAGGTGTCGACGGGCAACTGGGAGATAATCTGGATTCTGCGTCTTATGTTCCCAAAATTGTTTTACGAGGCGCCGCCAATTTAAGCACGGTTGGTACTATTCATAAGTTGGCAGCGGGCGGAAATTACAGTTGTGCCATTATTGGTAATACCAAACAAGTTTATTGTTGGGGTAATAATACTGTTAATATCGAAGCTCTCTACGCTGTACCGATCGCCGGTGGCAACAATGCCGATATGATTAGTGTAGGGGGAAATCATGCATGCATTGTCGTGAATGAAGGAGTGAGATGTTGGGGTAGTGATTCCGATGGACAGCTTGGTAACAATAATGCCGTAGGGAATAGTACCATCCCTGTGATAGTGGATGTCGACGCTAGTGATACCGCGCTTACTCAGGTAGTACAGGTGGTATCTGGTCTAAGACATAGTTGTGCCTTACAAATAAGTGGAGCGGTAAAATGCTGGGGTAATAATGATTATGGACAACTGGGTACAAGCAATACCATAAGCTCGCCATATGCTCAAGACGTAAGTGGTTTAACCGCTGGATCGGAAGTTATACTTTTGACTGCCGGAAGTAATCACACTTGCGCTCTCTTTAAAAATGGTGCGAAATGCTGGGGTAATAATGATTACGGACAACTAGGAACGAGCACTGCTCCTGATTTACACAGCAGCGTGCCTGTTAGTGTAAATTCTATCTCTTATTAAAAAACATAGTTTAATCCAACCCCAGCTTCGATGCCTCTGATAGTCATGTAGCTGGGGTCAAAAAAATAAGTAGAGTCATATTCTCCCAGCTTTTGGTAGTTGTAACCAATCATGGTTTTCATTGACCAGGTTTTAAAGATGGCATACACCCATTCAAAGGAAAGGCCATACTTATAGGAGATCCCTTCCAATTGCTCATCATCAGCGATGATGACGGTTCTTGGTGAGTAAGCGAATGTGCCTACACTGATGATACGATGTTTTTTTTTGTTATAGAGATCATTGGTTAAGTCAAAGGCCAGTGAGACCGCGGAAAACAGGAGATCCTTATCTGCTATCCCTTGAATATCCACGCCAATGCGATAATCAATAAAATCTAAGTCATAACTTTCGTATCGAACTTTGATTTGAGTTCCATAAACCGTGGAGGGGAGTTCTCGATTTACCTCATGGGAAGAGGTTGCCCAGTTATTTCCAGGTTGAAATACGCCATAACTAAAAGTAAGTTGTTTTCGTTCATGGAGTGATATTTTTTCGGGTACGTAACTAAAACCCAGGCACCAGAGTGCCAGCGATAATATGATTAGGGTATTGTAAAAATATTGACTCACTTACTTATTATATCAAGATACTTCTGTGAGTAAAGCTAGGCTTTTTGAGCTAAAATATTTTCCTTAGAGGCATTTTTTTTAGCAGATTTAGTCTTTTGATGAATTCTGAGCGTCGGATTTCTTTACCCCCGAGACTTTTAACCACTGGAGTGATCATCTGGGTGTCCAAAAAAGGAATATGGTGTTTTTCAAGATGTTGAAGTAAAAAAATTAAAGCGATTTTAGAGGCATTTTCAGCCTTGTGAAACATGGATTCCCCACTGATAATATTTCCACTAATAAATCCGTACAGACCTCCTACCAGCTCATGATTATGCCAAGTTTCTACCGAATAGGCTAAATGATGACAATAAAGCTGAGTAAAAGAATCCATTATCTCGTCCGTAATCCAGGTGGAATCTTGATGTGGTCTTTTGATTTCTTTACATTCCCATAGCACCTCACTAAAGGCCTGATTAAAAGTTACAGTGTAAGGGTTGTTTTTTAAAAATTTTTTTAAACTTTTTGGCACATGCAGATCGGCAACTTCTAGTATACCCCTTGGATCGGGACTAAACCATGCCATTGGATAATCTTCACCAATAGGCCATGGAAAAATCCCTTGATTATAAGCTTCGACTAAGGTGTAAATATCCAGATCTCCGCCCACCGCAACTAGGCCGTCTTTGGTAGCATTATCGATGGGGGGAAAGGTTATGACTGGCATTTATTAAGTTTCTCTTTCACAATTTGAGTTAGATTATTTGTTTGTTTTTAGTTAATAGTATATTATAAAAAAATACTTAAATATATAAGTTAAGTATATGACTAGAGCACCAAATTCGAAAGGAAGTTATGATAGCGATAAAATCAAAAAGAGAAATTGAATTAATGCGTAAAACATGTGCTTTGGCCAGTGAGACTTTGCAATACATTGAACCATACATTAAACCCGGGGTATCAACGGAAAAATTAAACGATTTATGCCATGAGTACATAGTTAGTCATGGGGCCATTCCTTCTCCCCTTAATTACCATGGTTTTCCAAAGTCCATATGCACATCTTTAAATGAAGTTATCTGTCATGGGATACCCAGTGGTAAGGAAGTGCTCAAAAATGGTGATATTATAAACGTGGACGTAACAACTTTTTTGGAAGGCTTCCATGGCGATACCAGTGCAACTTTTTTTGTTGGCGAAGTAGATTTAAAACTAAAAAAATTAGTGGAAGTAACCTATGAATGTATGCTTCGTGGAATTAAAGTCATTAAACCTGGCAAAAAAACCGGCGATATTGGATACGCCATAGAAACCTATGCCTTAGAACACGGTTATAGCGTAGTGGAAGAGTACTGTGGACATGGTATCGGCAGAAGCTTTCATGAAGATCCTCAAATACTTCATTACGGTGAACAAAACAAAGGTACACTATTAAAAGAGGGAATGACTTTTACAGTGGAACCCATGATTAACTTAGGTGAAAGATATTGTGAAGTGCTTAAAGATAATTGGACGGTGGTAACTAAAGACAGGCTGCCTTCGGCCCAATTTGAACATACCGTTTTGGTAACCAGTACGGGTTATGAAGTACTAACTCTTAGAAAACAAGAGACGATCTAAAAAACTTTACCTTTAATAATATCGATTTCTCTGTTTTGAAAATCTTTTTTGCATTTTTCGAAGATACTGTCGAGTTTATTTAAATGGCTGAAAATGGTTTCAATGGTATTAGTATCTTTAAAAAATAAGCTGATTCCAGCACCAGTTTCTTCTTCAAGATATTTTACTTTGAATTTTAAATCGGCAAGATGTGGAATATATTTGTCAAGACAATCATGTGAAGGGGCGCCAGATTGAATTTCGCCAATCCAAATTAAAAAAATATTGGGTGCTTTGGCCACCAGTCCTTGAATTGAAGAACGTAAACTGATGGTGTGTAGTAGCACTGAAGATGTTTTGATGTGAAAGATATCATCACCTAAAAGGAGAAGGTGTTTTAATAAATTAATGGAGGGAGAGTAAGTAGAAGTGGAATAACAAATTTCTTGAAGATATTGGCTTTTTAAATATATTTGATTAAATAAACTAAATTCTTCAATGAAGATTTGATTAATTTTATAGATGGCCCCAACGGTTTTATTTTTGTGTAAAGATTCTTCTTCATCACCTAAACAATAAAGTAGTGGGTTGACGATTTGTTCGTTTGAATAAAGATTAAAAGATAAGAGAAAAATCCAGATTGTCAGAATTTGCTTCATAGGATAATTCTACCGTAATTTAGTTAAAAATTAAAATGATCAGTTTTTCCTCTACTTTTTAGAAAAAGGCATTGATATAATGGCTTTAAGTGAGGCAAAGATATGTTTAAAGGAAATAAATTTGGTGGTATTAGAGCAGCCGTTAAAATACTTCAAAAGTTAACAACCGGGGAAAGAGATACACTCTTAAAAAATATTGAAAAAAAAGATCCTCACATGGCCAACTTATTAAAAGATAATCTGGTGGTCTTTGAAGATCTACAGTTTATGACGAGTAAAATGATCGGAGAATTTTTAAAAGAAATTAATTTAAATGATTTGGCTTTGGCATTAAAAACCTCCAGCGATGATTTAAAAAACCATTTTTATAAAAATGTTTCTTCCGGAATGAAAAAGGATTTAGAGGATATTATTAATAAAAAGCTAGTGCCAATCAGCCAGGTGGAAGCAGCTAAAGCAAAGATCATGGAAGTAGTCAGAAAAAAAGTGGAAAATGGTCAACTAATTCTTGATCCCCAAAAAAATGAAGAATATGTTTAAAGAAATATCTTTATGTAGGCCTTTTGGATTTTTTCAGAGAAATATTCTTTTTTTACCATGCTAAGTGGATTGATGGATTTATCACTGCTGGCTTTATTGATCCAGTGACTAAGTTCTTCGGCAAGCCCAATAACTTCGGCAATGTGATTAACTTTATTAACGCTACCTTTTTCCCAACGTGGAAAACCTCTACCATCAAGTCGCATATGATGACGCTCAATCGCCTCCAGTAAAACATTTTTTAATCCTAAATCTTTAAGTAATGCAGCTCCTTTAGTAGGGTGATTATAAAATATTTCTTTCTCTTCATCATTCATTTCTTCTTCGTTTTCCGATTTGACCTTATCGTTGGCATCATGCAGTCCTATATCATGTAAAAAAGCTGAAAGAATGATCTGGTCTCGAATGCTCCCTTCAGCTTCTAAAGATTCAAGGAAAAGGCCTGTGATCATAGCCACTGAAACCGCATGCTCTTGCCCGGCCAGGTCATTCATAAATGATTTGATAAATTCCGGGTTTTTTAAATTTTTATTATCTTTTAATATGCCATTTAGGCTACTAGAGACATTTTCCACAAAATTATTGGCTTCATTAATGGTTTTTTTATCAATACCACAATGTTTGATATATGAATAAGTTTCGGCCCCAAAACTGGCGGTTTTGGAGATTTTACTGCCCAAATCAATGGATTTATCGCTGATAATTCGGGCCACTTCCAGTTTACAAATATTTAAATATTTATCATAATCCATTTTTTTGACATAATACGTTTTAATATTTTTATGCTTGTGATTTTGAATCTGCTCATCGGTCATTTTTTCATTTTGCAGAGAAAATTTAAGCATTTTATTACCTACTTTTACATAAATATCAAAAGGGTTTTTGACACATAAGTGGATATTGGATGCCAGCATTTCAATAAAATCTAAAATCTCAAGTGGTTGATCATCTTTATCTGTAAGAGGATCTTTTGGTAGGGTGGATTCATTTGGGGCAAAATTAATTTCTCCTTTAAGGATACTTCCGGCGTATTGTTGGAGGATATCAAAAGTAGCAGGGTATTTAAAAACATTAGTGACCCCAATTTTTTGAAAATCTATGATTTTGAATGATTCGGGTGAGCCAGAGACTAATCCAATAGGAATTCCAGGGCGAAAAGTTCGCACAACTTCTAAAAGAGGTAGCCAGATTTCTTTATCAAGGGAAGCATCAATGAGTACGGAAGTTATTTTGTAATTAGGATTTTCTAATTTTTTTTGAAAGCTAAGAAGAGAGCTAGCAAATAAAGGAGTCGGAGTCATGAGATGCTCTGACTGCATGACCAGATCACTCATCTTTCTAAATTTTTCAAAGATGACGATGATGTCTTCGTTTGGATCAATGGAAACACTCCCATGTCTTATAGCATGGAGATAATCTTGTTTGATTTGACCGGCATTTTTAAGCGCCAAGGCCACTTCTTCCAACAACGCTGGTATTTTGTCTTCTGTGGAGATGGATTCCTTGAATCTTCCCAGAATGTATATGCATTTTTTCATCAATTCTAAGACTGCTTTTTGGCCATCTTCTTCATCCAAAAATCTAGATTTATAACAGATGTCTTTGATCATTCCGAAGTAGGCAGCACATTCGTGTAAATCGAGCATGGAACAAGTGCCAAAAAGGCGATCAATAATTTGGCCGAATTGAGCAAAATATTTAGGGTTATTAACTTTTTTTTGAAGCTCTAATACTGGGGTCTTTAATTGTGGCAAAATCTCTTTGATTTCATCAATCAGAGAATCAACAAATTCCATGTCCATGAATTTCTCGTTGGTGATTATAATATAAAATTAATTTTAGGCCAAAATGACTTAAATTGGTATGTAATTTCTGTGTGGTTAAATCATTAGAAAAACCCGGGTGGATTACTCGGGTTTTTCTAATTCGTTTTCAGTGGGTGGGTATTGATTGGCAGCGGCTTTTATCGTTTTTCCGTAAGAGACCATAAAATCTTCATAATATTTTTCATAAGTCCCGATTCTTTTTCCAAAAGTCGCTGTTAGATATCTATCTACTTTATTTTCATTTACTATTCTGTGTCCAAAATAGATACCTGAAATCAAGCGACCAATTCCTTCAATTGCCTGATTAGTGGCTTCCATAAAGACGCTATTTAAATTGATGTTATTATCCTCAAGACGATCAACGACATTTTCTAGAGTAATAGGATCCATGGGGATTTTATAGCTCATTTCAACTTCTCGAAGTTTTAATTCGGTAGGATTGCTGGCAAAATTTGTCCACGCCATCATGTAATTAATAGCTCCGGCGAACATATCGTGCGAATACAGAGTATTTTCCATGCCCAGCCATTTTGCGGCTGACGCAAGCATATCCCAGGATGCCAAAATGGTTCCGTAACCTGGTTTAAGATAGAACGCTAGGTTAATAAAATTACCACCGTGCGTGGCAATAGAGTCACGCTTATCACTGATGTTATCAAGCCTATACATGTCGCTGGTAAGTGAAGCCACTTCCGCGATAGCGGTTAGAATAATGACTTTGTTTAAAATCTGTTCTAATTTACTAGCCGGAGTGAAGGGGCTAGTCGGGCCCAGTGGAAGTGTAGGTTTATTTTCTTTTTTCAGCACTTTATTCATTTTTTCAATCGATTCTAGATTTTTGTGATAATAATCAAATCGTTTAGCCAAGGTTCTTCGATCAATAAAATTGCGATATTTGGCGTAAATGGCTTTTTCAGGGATGGTAATTTTATCATAAATTGTGTTCAATTTAGAAAAAGCGTACTTAACCGCAGTTTCGTCTACGGTTTTTGCCACACCTCCAATCGATTTTCCAAATTTAGAATTTCCCTTTTCTGATAATTGAACTAAAAAATTCCATATTTTTGAAGGATAATGGGTGATGATAGGGTCGCCAATTCTTTTTATGACATGTAGTTTGGCGATCATAATAAAAGCTCTCAACCTTTCCAGGTCTTCTCCTCCGATACTGGTAACCAGTCTGACTACAGGCTCACTCACATCGCTTAAATCAGTATTCTGGTCATCTTTTTCGCCCATTCCTATGACTATTTCATGTATGGATTTACGATTCATGCCAAGACTGGTTTGACTTCGTTTGTAGAGACATTCAAGATTAAATACGACTTGACTGTTATGGCGTATAGAGGCGCAGGATTCTATTTTTTCTTGATCAGCCAGTGCTTTGGTAGCTAGATAAAGTTCCTTGTAAGCAGTCATGTCTTCGGTTCCTAGAGAGATTTCGACTTTTATATTTTCTGCAAAGGCCCTAAGCTGTGGATCGACGGCTATGGTTCCGGGGTCTGCAATTAATTGCATAAGAAGTGAGAGACGAATGGTATCGTTGTAAGATTCGAGAGGAATGTTATCTTCTGAAACATATCCTTTATAGAGATTATAAAGAAGTTTATAGAGTTGTTTTTTTTGTTCAGGAGTAATTACCACTCCACTAAGTACGCCAACAGTACTAGAAATCAAACCTTTGTTAGAGGGATCATTAGGGGTAATTGGAAGATTATCGTTGGTATTTGGATTATTATTTTCAATGTGCACACCGACATCGCTCAATAATTTGGGAAGTTCCTCCTCAAAAGTTCCTTGATCAATTGCTTGTCCCAAATGTTCCAGCACAAGATTTTTAAATCTTTTCATGAAATCACTTTGACCTCTGATGACTCTAATTTTTTCCACATCAGCAGGGTTAAGCATTAAGGTATCTACTAGGATAGATTCTACCAATTGCCACTTGCTAAAAGCATATTCATCTTTTTTGGGATAGATAATGTTTACTTGGGTCCCCACAAGAGGAAGAGGAAAAATATAGCTTTTAAAAAGTGCTTCTACAAATTTTTTTTCGTTGCGGCTGGAGATGTTAAGTCTGACTCTGGAATTCATAATTGCTTCGTTAAGGAAATATTGGGCGACGATAAAGGCCCTTTTTTCGACAATAGTTGATTGTCCAGTCACAACGTTATACCAATGCTTTACTGACATGAGGTCGCATTCTCTTAAGATTTTAGAAGCATCTACTAAATTCCTATGAGCTGAAGGAGTGAAACCACCTTTTCTAATTATTTGATTGAGATAGGTGATTCCTTGGGTAAAGTACTCAGGACTATTTAAAAGTAGTCTAATGGCATAAATCTTATTGATAGGCGTATCTTCTAAATATATTTTTTCAAAATCTTTTTGTAGGACATCATTAAAGACGTTATATCGGCTGTCGCTGACCACTGTGTCCCTGTAATAATCATCAATATTATCGTAGCTTGTTTGTGCCTGTGAACTTAAGTGGCAGGTAAGAGCTACCAAGGAAAGGGATAACCAAATCAATCTTTTCATATTTCCTCTTTTTTTTATTCTTTATCAATTTTTTTCATTAATCTTTCAAAACTATCCTGTTCAATTTTTTTATCTATCGCTGCTGTTATAAATTGGTCAAGTGCAATTATTTTTTGTTCAAATTGATTGCACAGTTCAATTCTTTGATCAATTCTTTGGCAGTTGATTATAAAATCAATTTGCACATCTTGTGGTAGTTCTAAAAAATTATCGAGGTGGTTTATATAATGAGCAAGTAAAGTCCCATCTGATAATTCTGATTTGTAAAAATAGGTAAAAGTTAAGGCACTTAAAAAAGTTAGAGTTGGCCCCAGTGCGGGGTGGCCCGTTATACCGTTTGAGATAAAAGTTGCTAATTGGCCAGTTTTGACTCCCGTATATTTTGCAAGTGATAGCAAATTTTGTCGTTTTAGATATACAACTAGCGTGCTAAGACCTACCGAAAAACCGGTTTCCATTTTAAATAATAATTCATCTTTTTTAAATTTTTGATTGATTCTCTCTAAACTTTTTCTGGCACTTGGTTCTTCTGATAAAATAAATTCACCTTTTTCATTTATATACCTTATAACACTTGCGATCTTTTCATCAGCATCATAACTCAATTGCAAACAATTTATGGTTTTGTCATTTAGGGCAGTGGTAGGGAAGGTGGCGTCTTCTAATTCCAACGCCATCATGAAGTCATCGCTCCCATAACTGGAAAAAATCATCAAGCATATAAATAGAAAAACTAAGCGCATGAGTACTCCTAAAATAGTGCTTATTATTTATAACATGGAATGTGACGCAGTGTAATATTAATAATGACACAATGTATTAATTTCTTGGTGTTTGATAAATATAACTATCTGAAATTATTATTATGTTGCAAAGATAGAGTTAAATGTGACCAATTTGGCACATAGCTTCAAGGCCATAATGACCCTTAAAATCTTGATATATGTCTAAATTTGTGAAAATTGACAATTTAATTATGGCACTGCTTTCGCATTAAAGTATTTATCAAAAACGAATAAGGCCATTGCAGGCCTTAAGGCGTTTTATTAAAGGAAAAAAAAATCCAAGACGGAAATGATTTCCTTGAACTTCGGAAAATGGATGAACCGGAGGCAACAGCAAAAGGAGTTGATATGCAAAAAGAGAAAATTATGAAATTTAAAAATCTTTTTAATCTCATGCTTGAAAAGTACAGTCTGGAGGGAATTCAAGAAGAAATGAACAGTTCAAAAGGAGATGAAGTAGATCTACTAATATTTGAAAGAGATAATACTTTGGCCATTAAATTGAGAAAAAGAAAAGAACTTTTTATTCATAGAATTAACGAGGCTTTACAAAAAATTGACGAGGGTGAGTTTGGAACCTGCCTTGAGTGTGGTGAAGAAATAGAGGCAAAACGTTTGATAGCTCGTCCAACGGCCAATCTTTGTATAAAATGTAAAGAGCAAGAGGAAAAAGAAGAAGTGCAGGTTCTCTATAAAAATCGTTCTCATACTCTAGGAAAAGAAATCATTAATAATAATGTGCTGGATTTAGCTAAAAATGAGGATGAATTTTTGGATGACAAGATTTTAAAGTTTAATCGCAAGCGCATTGATGAACAAACCATTCAATATAACTGATAAGTAATAACGGATTAAACAGTATTAAAATATTTATCGGGCCTTAAAGGCCCGATATTTAAATTAAATGATTAGAAAGTTCAGAGATTAGATCTTGGGATCTTTTAACAAACCCTTCTTTCTCACTATCTTTGAGTCCTTCAGAGGAAATAGAAGCTAGGTCTTCGACATGGTGACATAGTTTTTCTACTAGGTTTTTATTGTTGCCATTTTCCCATATCTTTAGTGTATTTTTTACTAGCGGGTTGTTGGGGTTGATTACCAAGGTTTTTTTCACTGGGAAAACGTTGTCATTTTGTCCCATGGCCTGGATCATATTTCGATATCTTTTCATTTGTTCATCAATTTTAAAAAATGCCGGAGATTGACTGTTTTTAAGTTTTACAATTTCAATATTCAAGGAATTATTTATTTCTTCTACTGGCATATTAGCCGCGTCGACTTTTTCGGTGGAAGTTTCTTTTTTGGGTGCTAGGATATCAATAAAAAGATCTTTTATTTTTAAATCATCAGGCCCGTTGGATTCAGCGGTTAGAATATTTTCAATTTCAGAATCCACCGAACAAAAATGAATTTTTTGGTCTTTAAGTGATTTCATTTCTGCATGTTGCATGAAGTGGGGATCAATATGTTCGTCAGTTAAAACACTATTGATCTGTTCATCCCATAATTGGGCCCTTAGACTGTTGTCGCATTTATCTTTGATAGCATACAAGATTTTTTCTTTTAATTTATCCTCGTATTTTTCGGGAATACTGTCGATGTATTCGTTAATTGTGAGATATTTATTATCAAAAGCTTTAAAAATCACCATTTCTCGCAGTAGTTCGTCAAATTTGGAATCAGAAATACAACCATATTTGACAAATATACCAATATCCTCCCAGATCTTTTCATATTTAGGACGGTCATTTTTAAAGAGTTTTTTAAGCGATTCAGCCACTTTTTTAATAACATAGTTGGAAATTTTTTTGATATTAGGATCGCCTTGTAACGATGATCTGGAAACATTAAGAGGAATATCGGGAGAATCAATGACCCCTTTAAGCAGAGACAAAAACTCTGGAATAATGTTTTTTACATTATCTGAAACAAAAACTTGTTTACAGTAAAGTTTAATATTGGATTCGTTAAAAGGTTTATTAAGATTTAATTTAGGAAAATAAAGGATACCTTCGAGTGTAAAAGGATGATCAACTTTTAGGTGTATCCAAAAAAGTGGTTCTTTTTCCATGGGATAAAGCTTTTTAAAAAACTCAAGATAATCTTCATCTTTTAAGTCATTGGTATTTTTTTTCCAAAGTGGAGTGGTTTCGTTGATAAGGGTACCTTTTTCGTAGTAAGAATACTTTTCTTCTTCCTTCTTCTTGGTATTGTCTTTTTTCTCTTTTTCTATTTTTTCAAGGTCATAAACTGTGATTGGATAAGGCATAAAATCACAAAATTTGCGCAGGGATGAGTTAACTTTGTAATCGTCTAAATATTCTTTCCCATCGTCGTTAACATGCAAAGTAATGGTGGTTCCAATTGACTGTCGGTCAGAGGTACCAAAAACATATTCGGTATCGCCATCACAGATCCATTTAGTTGCTGTGGCATTTTCAGAAGCACTTAGGGAATCAATTTCCACTTTTTGGGCCACCATGAAAGACGAATAAAATCCCAAACCAAATTTTCCGATGATGTCGAATTTATTGGCATCTTCGACGCCTTTCATTTGTTTGACAAATTCTTCAGCACCCGAAAAGGCCAATTGGGCAATATACTTTTCAACTTCCTCTTCCGTCATTCCGATGCCATTATCATGAATTTTTATGATGCCATTTTTTTTATCTACATCAATAATAATTTTTCCTTCAGGAATCTCAATGTTTTGGGTGCGGGCCAGCGTAGATCTTTTTGTGATAGCATCGGTGGCATTGGCCACTAGCTCTCTTAAAAAAATATCATGTTCGGAATAAAGCCATTTTTTGATGATAGGGAAAATGTCAGCGGTTTTGACAGAAATCGAACCTTTTCTTTCACTCATTTAAAAAACTCCTGATAAAAAAATTGTACAAACCACCATGGTGGTAATTTAGTGAGAGTCAAGGGTAAGGCATTAAAAAAACCGACAAAATAAACCTTGTTTATAGACACAAAAATGCGTCGGTTAAATTGCTTATTATTGATGCAAAATAATAGCTAACTATCTGTAATCATTTATAAATAACGGTATTTTAGGCATGAATTTTGAACTTGGATTTAGAATAAGTCTTATGAAACGGACTATCTGGTTGCTTATTTTTGGGCTTTTTTTTGGGTGCATGGAAACTCAAACTACGGGAAAAAGACTAACCAGTGGTAGTGTCAAGGGCAATCCACAAAGTATTAACGATCAAAATGAAGACGCTATTGATTTGAATCCCACCGTAACCACCCCGGAAATTCCTAGTAATTTGGTACCAGAAGTTCTCCTTAATGGGATCGTTGATCCTACCGATGGCAGCTATAAAACTAAAATTTCGCTGCCAAAAAATTTTGATGGCCGGTTGTATTTCTCCGGATTAAATCTATTTACGCTTAAAGATAAAATTATTTATGTAAGATTTCGCTTTGGCACAGAACTAAGCAGCGTCACCATGCAAGGACTTGTTGCCAAAGGTAGTGGGATTACTCCGGACACCCAAGTTGATAATCTTATCTTGGATTTTAATCAACAGGATTTTCGAACCATCCGCGTTCACTATGATCTCTACGATTACAAAGATTATAGTGAAAGCAATGACGTAGTGGAAAATTCCAAAGATCAAAATTTATATTGTCGAGGATTAAAAACTGAAGATGATCCGACATTTGTACCAACTGTGGCCAAACCCAAATGCAACTATGCTCAGGCCCGTTGTCTATATTCGTATGCCAGTGTAATTGATAGTGGTCTATATGATAGTTCCAATTTAACCATGCTTCGAAAATACCCATTGTATGATGTGGAAAAAAATGGTTATGACCAAAATTCCTTAGAAGTTGTTAAAAATCGATGTTTGCCAGATAGTGCTGATCTTGTAGATTTGCAAACTGCGCTGGGCCCGCTTGGAAAAGTGTTGGTTAATAATTCCCTAAGCAGTGTCATAAGATTGGACGGGAAAGATTATAGTTGGCGCGGTCCTTTTAGAACAAGTGCTCTGGGCCAATGGCAAATATCTGGTAGTGCGGTTTTTGGTAAATATGGAATTTTTCAAAAGAGTATTGATAGTTCAACTAACCCTGAGTTGGGATTTCAGGCAAACCTCTATCCAAGGGCCCAAACTCTCACCCTCCAAAATCAAATCGAATATATCGGCAGCGCTTTACCTTTTGCACGCAAGGAGAGAAAAATTATGCAAATGAGCGGTGAAAGCTTGCATATGGACGGATGTAGTATACGAGTCATCAGTCCGAGCGTTAATAAGTGTAATGTCACTGCAGACATAGAAGTTTTTTACTTAGATGGAAATGAAAAAGAGATTAGTGTGGTAAAAAATAAAACTCTGAAAATTCAACTACTCGAGGAACAAAATGTTTTTACCACGAATCGTTCTTGTCAAATAGATGGAAATTGTGGAACTGGAGAGTGTTGTTTTAATAATCAATGCTTTGAAAAATCCCTTGTGGGAGGCAGTTGTTTGAGTGATCTAAACAATGAAGGTAATCGGCTCATGGGTGATAGTTGTCAAAGTGATTTAGAATGCTCCAGCTTGTGTTGTAACAGCCAAAAAATTTGTGCTCCTCATAGCTATACTCAAGACCAGAAGGTCTTGTGTTCCAAAAGTGCCGGGGAGAGTTGTATTGCTAGAGAGTTTTGTCAGGAATATCAGATTGTGACTTGTTACAAAGTGAAAACAGGTGTTTTTGATGGAAGACAAACCTGTGCTATTCGTTGTTATTACAAACCCACTTTTGGTGATTGCATAAATTTTAAATGTCAGCCTCCGCCAACTCCGACCATACCTTATCTGGACCCGAAAAATCCCAATTGCTCGGATGCAATTGATGCTCCTACTCAATTTTAATGTAATTTAAGATATTAAATAACAGTGGGTCTGCTTGGGAGAGTCACAGTGAATGGTACATAAATTACAATTTATACACTTGGATGCATCGGTTAATTTGTAACGTATTTTTTTTACTAAATCCGGTTCTCTAATAAAAGGTCTGCTTAGAGTAACCGCAGTAAATCCTTGCTCTAATATTGATTCAATATCTCTGACTTTTCGAATTCCCCCGGTTAGAAGCATGGGTTTACTTGAAAGATTTAAGATCTCTTGGGCACTTTTTAAGTTGTAGTTAAAGCAAAACGGGAGTGTGCTTTTTTTGATTTTATTTTTCATCAAATGGAAAACAATATTTTTCAATATAGGTGGGTAAGACGAGAAAAAGGGTGAAAAAGTAAAACCAAAATCCCAGGGGGTTTTACCCCTGATAATATTGAATGGTTGATCCATAGTCCCATATGACAGTTCAATGGCATCAACCGTGTTACAGTCATTTAATAATTTTATATACTCTTTAGCGTCTGCCAAAGAAAAACCTAAATCATCGCCTAGATTAAGTTTGATAATAACCGGATAAGAAGTGCCGCAACTATTTTTTACTTCGCTTAAAATTTCTTTTAAAAATCTAAACCGATTGACATCGCTTCCGCCGTACTGATCAGTTCTTTTATTTATATGGGGAGAAAGAAATTGATGAACTAAATAACCATGGCCGGCATGGATTTGCACACCATCAAACCCAGCTGCTTTAGCGTTAAACGCAGCATTAGCATATTCTAAAACAATATTTTTGATTTCAGCTTTATTAAGGACTGTGGGCGTTTGTTTAAATAGAGGGCTTTTGATTTTAGAGGGAGCAAGAACTCTTTGCTTAGTGACTTTTTTTAAAGTTTGTCTGCCAGCATGGGATATTTGCATAAAAATTTTTGATTCATAGAGGTGTACCCGGTCAGTCACTTTTTTCCACCTTTTTACTTGTTCAGTCGTTTGGATGGAAGCCTGTCTTGGCCGGATCGTCCGTCCAGATTGAGAGGTGGCATTACCACCAGTTATAATCAAGCCGACCTCATTTTTTGCGAGTTCTTCGTAAAGTCCAATCATAGAGGGAAGTGGCGTTTGGTTAAAATCAGCATGACCTTCATAGGTAGCAGCACGTACCATGCGATTGTTAATGGTAAGGTTATGGATTTTAAATGGTGTGAAAATTATATTATCCACCATGTGCCAAGTGAAAGACACTGACAAACGCATGATCAGGAACTACAAAGCTATCATAATCTTCATCTTCTACTAACTTATCATTAACGGTAACAGTGATGAGAGAATAAGTGTGTCCCATGTGATTTAAAACATCTTGCACTGTCATATTGGGGGACCATTCCAGTTGATCTCGATTATTAACTGTAATCATGATTTTCGATCCTTTAAAATTTGAAAGATAGTTTCATAGGCCATCATATTGGCAACCATAATTACTCTTGGTGCGATCAGTCCTTCACTCATATCACTTTCCTGATCTCCGCACAGAGTAAGTTGGCCGGATCTTTGAACTTTAAGCAACTCTGTCTTGCCTGTACCAGAAAGACCTGAGCCTCCAATAATTGGTAGTGTCGGATTATTTTTCATCCAACCTTCAATGAGCCATTTTTTTTCTTCTGCTAAATCGAATGCTTCAATTAAAATATCCACGTTTTTAAAAAGATCAAGATAATTACGGCGGGTAACTTTACCAAAATGTGTGATAATTTTCAGGTCAGGATTAATATTGTGTAAGTGAGTACTGAGAGCATCTACTTTAGTTTTGCCGATATCGTCTTGAAAATAATGTTGGCGGTTGAGGTTGGTGATTTCCACTAGGTCCATATCTGCGATAATCAGGCTTCCAACTCCTGAGCGAGTTAAACTGGTCGCTACATTGGAGCCAATTCCACCACATCCCGCAATGCCGACGGTAACTTCTTTTAAAATATTAAAAGAATCTGGGACATTTCGTGAAAACATCTCCGACATCTAGTTTTGCTCCCTTGCTTCTTGGCGGGCCTTTTCTAAAATTTGGATAAATTCAGGGCGATCAATTCCCAATTCCTTTAACCTTTCAATTTTAGGGATACCAAATTCATCCCAGCCTCGTCGTTTAAAAGCAGCTTGCATTACCTTGTGGTATTGATGCATACGATATTCTCTGATTTTTTGCATTTTTTCTTCGATAGAAAGAGGCGTTGGATCAATACCAATTTTTTCTTTTAGTTCTTTGTCATAGCGCTCTGATCTTGAAGTATATTCTTCCTTGGTGACCGGGCCTACGGCACGGTAGGGAGGAATATCATCAATAAGTTTATTTCTTCCAAGCATAAGTCCTATAATTTTTTGAAGATTATGCACTCGCGCTGATTGATTAAGCATTTTTTCTTCATCAAGTTTTATACCAGTCATACCTTCAAAAAATTTCCAGTAATTATCCACGTGTTCTGGAATTTTAGCCGCTTGTTGAGGAGGATGTTTTTTGTTATCAGCAGGGGAGACATCATTCCAAACAATTTTACAAAGACCTTGGAGTCCAAACCAGGTTCTAAAAAGTGGGAAGTAATAAAGTGCCTCTGCCTTATCTTCAAAGGAAGGGATTTGATTATTAACCATGTCCATAAAGATGAGCCAGGCTTCATCGTGTTGGGGACCTTTTAGGGCCAGGGTATAACCGGCCTGTTGGGCCAGTGATTCTTTACACATGTACTCAGAGTATTCAAGACCTTTGGCCTCCATTCCGATATCATAGAGGAAATTTTTAAATTGCGGTTTTTGTTTGCTCCACTTTTCTTTGAGAAACTTAACGCCTTGACCGACTTCTACTCCAAAGCCCTCGCCTTGTGACAATTGATGAAGGCATGTTAGCACTTCGTTGCAGGCTCCAAAGTTGAGTTTGAGGCCGTTTGTATCTTTGGTGGTAATGACTCCGGCCTCAAAGGCTTCCATAACAAAGGCCATGGTAGTGCCCATTGAAATAGTATCAATTCCGTAAGTATCGCAATAAAAATTAAATTCAACGACAAAATCAATGTCAAAGCAACCCATATTGCTACAACCACCAGCGGTTTCATATTCAGGCCCATCTACGCAAACTTTATGGCCTTTGTAGGGCCCGGTTTTTAGCTTAAATCCATCCACTGCTTTGGCACAGGCCATGGAACACCCATGCCAGCATTGATCTGGGTGTCCTTGGGTGAAATAATGATTTTTCATAACTTTGGAATCAATTTTAGGTGTATCAACGTGTTGTCCGAATTTATAGTTATGAACTGGTAGCAGGTCGTATTTATCCATGACTTCAACAATATTGGCGGTTCCTACTTCGCGCATACGACATTGGTAAGGATCAAGGTTGGCCATTTCAGCGTTGACTTTCATACCATGATTTCTAATCAGTTCAGGGTTGGCCGGATTATTCATTTGATCAACAATTTGAATGGCACCGGTGGGACACACATACGCACAACTAGTGCACCCAACACAATGGGGATCAACTTCATTAAAAGGCATGGTCAGGTGGCGATTAATTCCACGTCCCGCAAAACTGAGAATTTTTTCTTGAATAAATTCCTCGCAGGCACGAACGCATCTGCCACAAAGAATACATGCGTTTGTTGATTCTTCCGTGATTTCGCTTTTAAAAAGGTTAGCATCATAGGCCTCACATCTTTTGGCAAGATCTTTGATCACTGGCACATTTGGGTAGCGACCAAGATACATAAGACTTAAATTCTTACGATGTTTTTTAACTTTTTCGTTTTCGGTTTCTACGGTAATGGAATGGGTAATGGGATAATTACAGCTGGTAACGAGTTCTTTTTTCCCATCCATACTTATTTCACACATACATAGACGACAACTACCATTAGGCGTGAGATCTTTATGATGGCACAGGGTCGGGATATCAATATTTAATTTATTAATGGCATTAAGGAGAGTGGTCCCTTTAACTACCGTAGTTTCGATACCATTAATGGTGAGGGGTATTTTTTTAGTTTCCATTATCTCACCTCCACGCTTTTAAAGTTACAAGCATCAAAGCAAGCCCCACACTTAATACATTTTTGTTGATCGATTATGTGGAGTTCCTTTTTCTTTGAGGCAATACATCCTGTTGGACAAACTTTAGCACACAAAGTACATCCCGTGCATTTATCATTGATATGAAATTTAGTAAGCTCCTTGCAAACTCCAGATGCACAGATTTTATGCTCCAAGTGAGAGATAAAATCTTCTTTAAAATATCTAAGTGCCGATAAGATCGGATTGCTAGCAGTTTTGCCAAACTGACAAAGCGAAGTTTCTTGCATGGTGGTGGCGATATCTTCTAAAAGGTCAAGCTGGCTTGTTGAACCTTTACCTTTGGCAATATTTTGTAAAATGGCTTTTGCTTTATTTAGACCTTCTCTACATGGGGTACATTTCCCGCAAGATTCGTTGGCAAGAAAATTTACTTGATAAAGTAAGGAATCAATCAAACATTTTCGATCATTTTTGACACTGATGAGTCCTGATCCGATAATTGCCCCAACTTCTTTTAAGGAATCATAGTCGATTTTTTGTTCAAGCATACTGGCTGGAAGATAACCGCCGGTTGGTCCTCCCACTTGCACAAATTTGAGACTACGCTTCTTGGGATTACTGACACCACCACAGGCGTTTTGAATGACTTCATTGATTGTCGTACCAAAAGGAACTTCTACAAAACTTGGATTTTTAACATCTCCAGATATTGATAGCAGTTTGGTTCCGGCGGAGTGTTTTCCAATACTGGTAAACCATCTGACCCCTTTTTCGATAATCTGAGGGATATTGGCGATAGTTTCAATATTGCAAACGAGTGTTGGTCTTTTTTTGAAACCAACTTCGGCAAGTTTTATATATTTGGCCTTGGGTTCACCAACTCTTCCAACCAGGGTTTGCAGGAGCGCGCTGGATTCTCCACTGACGAAACTGCCTGCACCGTGGCGCACTTGGAGATCAAAGGAAAAATGACTTCCTAAAATATTTTTTCCTAAAAAATTTTTGGCTTGGGCCCACTTAATGGCATCGTTCATTTTAAGTAATGCTGGTAAATGTTCATTTCTAAAACAAATAAAACCAACATTGGCCCTGACTGCAAGTGCACTGATTAGAATACCTTCAATTACGTTAAGTGGATCTAGTTCAAAAATGGCACTATTAACCACAATCACTGAATCAAGCTTTTTTTCAAGATGGGTATCAAAAACAGTTTGCATCTTTTTACCCGTAAGAAAACCCGCACCACCTCGGCCTTTTAATTTTGACTCGGTTAGGAGATCAATAATATTTTGAGCATTATTTTCTTTAAGTAGCTTTTTAAAAGTTGAAAAATGTTTATCTCCGCCACAGGCGCATACAGGGGTATGGTTTGGCATCTGGATAATCTCAGGGGATTCCAGTGCAGATTCGTTAGAAAAATCGCCACTTAAAATCAATTTAACGTCCGTAGGATTTACTTTGCCATATATTTGGTCATTGATTTTAACTAGTGGTGCTTTATCGCAGGCCCCCAGACAGTTGCTGGCAAGCAGGGTGTATTTTTGGCAAGGAGTGGTTTCTCCTTCTTTAATACCGAGTTCTTTTTTGAAGGTATCGAGTACGGTTTGAGCACCTTTAGCATGACATCCAGGTCCCATACAAACTTGAATGGTTTTTTCACCTTTGGGCTCAAGGGAGAAAGCATCGTAAAAAGTCGCAACTTGATAGATATAGGATTTAGGAACTTTAAGGTGAAAGTTAAGTCGGTCGATGGATGTTTTCGAAATATATTTAAACTCACTCATTAGGTGATGCATAATTTCAATTAAATAGTCAGGATTACTATTCCATTTGGTGATAACGGCATCAATTTTACTGATTTCATTTTTACAAGTGGTTTCGATAATCTTTTTAGGCCTAGTATTTTTGGCAACCTTACTCTCAGCTACAGTCCATGCTGGTGTTATTCCATTATTTTTAATAACTATGGCCTTTAATTTTTTGTTTCTAAAAACTGTACCAATTCCACCCCGACCTGCTTGTTTAAATCTGGCAACATTTCTTCTCCAATCAAAAAAAGAAAAGTTTAATAATCCCATCCTGGAATGTTCACTAGCAGATCCGGCAGATACGACCGAGATATTTCTTTTATCTAAATCATCATCAGCGTATATATCGGTAAGGTCTTCGGCGATGATGTGAGAGTCTAGTTGTTCAAGTGGTGCCGCTTCAATGGATAAACTGCCCTTGACAGCATCAATGTAGATGATGGAATCCGCTTGGGCCTTACCCACAATTACCATGGCATCAAAACCTGCGAATTTCAGATAAGGTCCAAAATATCCTCCGACATTAGAATCCATAATGGAGGCCGTGGCCGGCGAGATGGCGGTCACGATAGTTTTACCCGCCCCAGGAAAAGAAGTAGTTCCACCTAAAGGTCCTACGGAAAAACAAATTGGATTATTATCGCTGTCCCATTTGGTGTCTTGATCAATTTCTTGGAAGGTTAGCCACATATCAAAACCCTTACCCCCCACAAAAAGATCTTTCATCTCTTGAGTGACTGGCAAAATCGTGGTTTCTTTTTTAGAAAGATCAATGCGTAAAATGCGATTGGAATATCCACGATGGAGTTTGACTTTATCAAAAGTGAATTGATGATATGGTGTATGGGACTTTTTTAACTTAAGGATATGCTCATGATGCTGCATTTTTCCTCCCTATCTCTATTTAGAATTTCTGGATGCAGTCACTATAGCAAATTGCTGTGAAAAATAGAACGTAAAAGGTGTTATACTGGGCATTTTCGTTAAAAAGACTGTGTGCGAAATAAGTTTTTCTAATTAGTAGTTGGCTAAAGGTGATACAGATTTGTTTAAAATTTCTACTCAACATACATTTTTGATACGTCAGTTATACAGCTGTTCTATTTGTAATTTAGAACACTTTGTTCTAAAAACAGTTGCGTGATTAGTTTGGTTGCTTTATAAATTTATTATGCAAGAAGAAATAATAAAAAAATTATCAATTTCCTTTGCTGAGGCTAAAACTAGAAACCCAGCATTTTCCCTAAGGGCCTTTGCTCGTAAGATGAAACTTCAGCCATCGGCAGTATCTGAAATATTAAATGGGAAGAGAGTGATAACGCGAAAAATGGGCAAGAAGATTTTGGACTCTCTTTGTGTCAGCCCGGTAGAAGTAGATAATATTCTAAGTAAGAAAGATAAAAATAATCAACAAATAACTTTAAGTCTGGATTATTTTAAAGTGATTTCACAGTGGTATTATTTTGCCATTTTATCCTTGGCGGAAATTGACGATTTTAAAGCTGATGCAAGATGGATTTCAAAAAGATTAAACATCAGTTTGGAAAATGCCAAGCAAGCTTTAGAAATTCTATTAAAATTAGAGCTTTTAACTTTGCATGAGGGCAAAGTAGTGGTCAATAGTCTGCAATATACCACACCTACTGATATTGCTAATGTTTCTCTCAAAAATCATACCATTCAAACCTTAGAACTGGCAAAAGATTCAGTAATTAATGACCCCGTGGAAATTAGAGACTTTTCGACTGTTACGATGGCAATCAATCTATCTAAAATTCCACATGCCAAAAAAATGATCAAAAACTTTAGAAAAAAAATAGCAAAACTCTTGGAAACCGGTAAGAAAGAGGAAGTCTATAAATTATCAATACAATTATTCCCTCTCACTCGAAATGCTAATTATAAGGAGAAAAAATGAAAGTCTCAATTATGTCACTAATTTTTATTTTATATTCATTTAACAGTTTTGCCGCAATATTAATGGGTAATGAAACCGGTAATGGTGGTGATAATCATCTTTCAAGATATATATTGGCCAAGAATAATTCATATATAATAATGTCTAAACTTTCCCCAAAATTTATTGATAAACATTTTACAAATAGTGAAATCAGGGATGTGCTTAACCTTTATATTAAAAGATGGCCTGGACTAATTAGGGATATGAAGTTTGAACAAGTTCCAGAAATGTTGATGGAGTTTGGAAAGGAAAAGGCTGCCATCAATATTCCTAATTCCAATATTATCAAGATAAGTCTTGCTTATTATTTGAAATATTCGGTTTCTGAATCAGAGGCCATCGTGAATGTTATTCACGAGAGCGGTCATAAATTGGGTATTGTTAATCATGGTTGGTTAGATGAGATTGGATCAATTCTCGTAACCAATTTGTACACCTATGTTTTAGAAGAAAAGTTTGGCTCGAATTATCTGCGACGAATGTCTCAACATATCAGGTTACCTTTGGATAAAAAATTTATTGAGACCGCAAAAGAATATCACAGCAAAGGTGAAGGAGAGAAACTGGCATATACTTTAATGGATGTGACTAAGTATTTTCTTCAGGAAGGGAACTTGTATCAAATGTTTAAATATATGACTTTCTATTATTTGAATATTGTAGATAAATATTTCAGTCCTTGGAGTTCTTGGGAAGAAAAACGTTCGTTTCAAAAGGAAATATGCGATAAATTTCTTGATATAATAATAAACCATTCGATGACTTTACCAAAACAAGATGTTGATCAAATGGTAAAATATGCTCTAGCGCACTTAAGACTTAGAGGGCGTTTATATGTAGAGGATGAGGAGGCTTTTAACGAGTTGACTAAGAAATTCACCATTACTCTATTGAGTGATGAAGAAATTGAAAATAAAAGAACGACAATCTACGCAATATTTAAGGATAATATTTATTGTGTTTATTTGTTCCTGTCAGATATGTAGCGATTAGTTTCTAAAAGTTATAATCAAAAATTAATTTTAAGGAGGACTTATGAAGTTTGTGGGTAGCTATGTCTTTTTATTAGTATTGCTTTTTTATTCTTGGCAATCATTTGCGTGGGATAAAAGGCATATGGTGGCCGGAGATGTGAATGCTGAGGCCGGCGTAGATGATAATGATCGATTGATATTTTCGCTGGGAGGTTCGTACGGTCATTTGGTTTCCCAAAAAATTCAGATTGTGCAAGAATTAAGTTATGCTAAATCAGAACAAATACACGCTTTGAATATTTCAACTGGCATCACTTATAATTTAAGTTCTGAAATTAATAAGAGTATCTTTTTGTCTGGATTAATCGGACTTGATTATTCTAAATGGCGATTAAGTTCATATTCAAATTCTGATGGGCTATATTCTTTACGTTTAGGAAAAAGATTTGCATTAGCCGAAAATATTTCATGGAATGTTTTCGTCGAATATCAAAAATATTTTGAAAGTTATCCTGCTTATAACCCTTGGACCTTTCATTTGTTTAATATGTCAGTCTATTTCTAAAACCCTTAGTGAGAAGCCTCCCCATTATGTCAAAGCAGATGTGGATTTTGGGGAGGTTAATTTTTCTTTTAATCTAAACCAAGTGTCTGAAAATCTTCTAGCAATCTTTTAATCATCTGATCCATAGAGTAGTTATGGGTTATCTGGGTATATGCGTTTTCGATGAGGTGATTGGTAGAAAATTTTGCGCAATAACAATGTAATTATCGGAGAAACGTTTACCATTGAAACAAGGAAAGAGATCGTTCCAAAGCCTTTTTGAATGTGGAATACGGCCATTTCTAATATATTTGTGTGATAAATTTTGAATTTTTTTTGTTTCCATTAAAATGTTCGACAGCTCAAACAATGTATATGAATTAATATGAGCAGGATAATCATTAGGTCCAAAAGCGCTGTGGTAACCTCTACAAATATAAGAAAGAATACTGGTAATCGATTCTGGATTTGGTGTTGATAAGATAAGTGTTCCATTCCAATTAAGCATTTTTAAAATTTCTCTGATAAAATGTCTGCCATTTTCAAGGTGTTCAATAACTTCACTGGATATGATTAAATCATAATTTGTAAGACTTGTAGGAAAGTTTTGGTTACAATCATGTTGATAAAAATTAATACCATCATTTCCAAGATTTGAAAAATCTGTGTAATCAACACCAGATAGTTTTGCATACGGATAGATAGTTTTTAGACTTTTTAATAAATCACCAGTTCCACAACCAATGTCTAAAATAGAATGAATATTTTGAAGATCTAAAATTTTTAATTCATTTAAAATTGCTTGCAAAATTAAATCGGAGGATTTTCCAATCGATTTCAAGGAAGCATTTTTTCGAAATTGTTTTAATTCATTCATAATTTCCTTCACAAAGCATAAGGTAATCAGTTTCTAGATTTTTTATCATCTGCTCTACAGAGTAATTAGCAATAATTTGTTGATATGCATTTTCAGTTAAATTTTTGTAATTATGAGGATGAGCTATAATTGTATTTAAAATATCAGCAAGTTCATTAAAACAATTAGTTTTGGTAGACGGAAAACTTAGTCCTGTAACATTATTTTGGAGTATTGACGTTACACCGCCAACATCAGAACCAACAACTAAAGTATGTTCAATCATGGCCTCTGCCACAACTAACCCGAACGGCTCAGGAATGGTGGATGCATGAATGAATACGTCACTTGCTTTGATATAATTTTCTAAATCATCTACATGTCTTAGAAAGGTTATAAATTGACTGAGATTATAATGTAGAACACTTTTTTTAAGTGAATCTGCATATGGTTTATCTTTTTTGATCGTATAATCACCAATAATTAGTAGATGAAATTTAGTATTATCTACCTTATGATTTTTAACCAGGATATTGACTGCTTTAATAACGTTTTCATATCCTTTCCAGGGAGATATTCTTCCGGCAATTAAAAATAATAATTTATTATCGGCATATGATTTTTTAATGTTTAAAACCTTTTGAGTGTCGCATTGTTTTCTTATGATTCCGTAATTAATTATTTTATGAAGATGTTTGTAACGACCTGACCGTAGCATTTTTAAATGTTCATTTTGTAAAAATTGAGTATTAAAATATATTCTATCTACCGGTAATAAATTCGCAATTAAGTCAAGAAATTGTCCTACAGGGCCATGTTGAAACCAAGTAATTTTTATTTTTAAAAAAAGAGTTGCCATAACTGTTACAATGAAAGGATAGGGCATGGTACAATGAATAATGTCAAAATGATTAACTACTAAATATTTCCTAAGGTAGATGATTGCTCGCAACAGTTTTAAAATATGCGAGAGTCTAAATGTAAATGGTAACAAGTGAAAGGGTATCAATTCATTCTGACATTTATTAACAAAATTTCCGTTATTAAAAAAGAATATTTCTGCATAGATTGATTTAGATTCAATATGATTTTTAACAGCAGTGTAAACAAATTGTTCTGCACCACCAAAATAGCCATTGGCAGAAATATATAAGACTTTTATTTTTTTCATCTAGAAGATTATATCATTTTCTTAATATATTGAAATTTCTTTCATGACATCTGAAATTCACGGGTTATTGAGCGTTTCCATCAGACATTGGTAATTAGTTTTTATTATACGAAGAAATTAATTAAAAAAAGCTTTAAATTCTCCAAGTTCTCGATTAGAAATATTTGACACTGTTTCAGGAATATTTTTTCTATTATCTTTTATTAACATTTTTAGTATTTCTACTTCAGGGCCTGAGAAAGTATGGGCATTTATTACATAATCTTCAAAGGCTTCCCATGTGGTCGGCACAATAGGTTTAATCAAGTCTCTGATGGCTTCAGCGTACACTCTGATTTCTTTTTGTGAGTGTTTATCTAGCCTTAAGGCCAAAAAGTGCAGTAAATTGTGCAGATCCATTTTCCAATACCATTCGGTGTATTGGGAAAGTGGTAGCGCAATCCGGGCAATTTCCCGGGCGATACCTTTTTCAATTAAATCTTCATAAGTTTTACGACATTCTTTGTACGTGTTTTCCAGTTTAGACAAGGTGTAGTCAATAATTTCAGGGGACACCGCTTGTTCACTTCTTCCTTGATTGTTAGTGTCGCTTTGAAAGTTTATATCTTCTCTGGAGGGAAGGTAAAATTCTTCAGGCAAAATACTATAGCGGCCGGATACCTCGTTTAAACTGGCCGTACGATGTCGTATCCATTGTCTCGCTACAAAGATGGGCATCTTGCAATGAAATTTAAAACTGACCATTTCAAATGGGCTGGTATGGCGATGTCTCATTAGGTAGCGGATCAGTGCTTTATCTTTGGTGGTGGATTTGGTGCCATCTCCATAGCTGGTGCGCGCCGCTTGTGTGATGGAAAAATCATTACCCATATAATCAACTAATCTGACGAATCCGTGATCCAAACATTTTATTTCTTGCATAGGTGACCTTTGTAATTAATTTGATGAATTATCCATAAAAGCTATTATTTGGGCAATGTATTTTTACATGCGCAAAGCGACAATTAAGAAAATAGTGTGACGACAATCCAATTGATTGATATCATTTTAGGACATGAAGAAAGCATCCAGGAGGATTGATGGAATTGAAAATATCTTATCGGCATATTGAATCTTCACAACACATTGAAACTACCGTAAAAAATAAAATTGAAAAAC